>Ga0075467_10000115_pt1 | contig 56047 bp, 51 predicted proteins | sample DEB08_DNA_9_FD_75067 | JGI IMG/M metagenome (GOLD analysis project Ga0075467, IMG submission 75067) | Aqueous microbial communities from the Delaware River and Bay under freshwater to marine salinity gradient to study organic matter... | ecosystem: Environmental > Aquatic > Marine > Coastal ... | reverse complement strand
GGTTCATACAACTATTGCAAACTTGAAAAGGGAGTTACTGGGAATACACCACAAGATCAAGGACGATTACCTACAAAACTACCTCAATGAATTTTGTTACAAAGTTAACCGCAGATATTTTGAAGGGCAACTCTTTGATCGAACAATGATTGCAGCCGAGAAAAGGCCCTGGTATGACTCGAACACCAGTACTTAAGATTGTGGGGAGTCATTTTCCATTAAATTAGATAAATAATGGAGACAATACTAAAAGTGAAGCATTCCTTTTTTAGTATTGATAAGGTAATGATAAAATCAAACGAAAATAAACTCATGCAAAATGAACGAGCCTAACTTAGGGGCCTCCGCTCGTAAGGGTTTTAAGTGGTCACTTATTGGTAATTATGGAGGGCAGATAGTAGGTTTTGTTATCTCGGTTATTTTAGCTCGGCTGCTAAGTCCCAAAGATTTTGGAATTGTAGGTCTATCGCTTGCCATGGTAAATATGCTAAAGATTATTATGTCTTTGGGATTAAATGAGGCTTTGATTCAAAGTAAGGACGTGAAAGCGAGTAGTTTTTCTAGTGTTTTCTATTTTAACCTCGGCATCGGCATTCTTGTCACTTTATTATTTCAGGTTTGCGCTTCTAGCATTGCACTTTATTATCAACGGCCGATTCTAGAGGATTTGACACGTTTGATTTCTATCATTTATTTTCTAGAAAGTCTAAATATTGTGCAGTCTACTTATTTAAAAAAGAAATTAGATTTTAAGGCCCTTACCATTAGAAGCTTAATAGCGCAAATCATAGCCGGTGTGGTAGCGGTAATTCTGGCTTTTCAAGGACTCGGTTTGTATGCCCTAGTAGTACAGCACATCCTACTCTCTGTTATTGGTACCCTGCTAATTTGGCGAATTTCGGATTGGAGGCCGAGCATTACTTTTGACTGGCTAGAAATTAAAAAGCTCCAAAGTTTTGCAGTGTACTCATTTAGTAGTGCTACCATCGGACGACTAATTTTAGAGTCGAAAACCCTAATGATCGGTAAAGTATTTTCACCAGAAATATTAGGGTTTTACGCACGGGCTAATTCTCTCGTTTCACTTATTGTACAAAACTCATCCTCATCTCTACGAAGCATACTGTTTCCGGCATTAAGTATTATTCAGGATGATGAAAAACGTTTCAAGGAAACCTATCTTCGGGTTTCACAGCTTGTTACTTCCATTTCTATTTTCATTATTGCCCTCTCTATAATAAATGGGCCTTATTTTATAGTCTTGGTCTTTGGGGCAAAGTGGGCACCCGCCATTCCCATTTTTTTCTGGCTTATGTTTAGAGGTTTAGTAACACCTATTAACGGCATCGTAGTAACAAGTGTGTTGGCAAAAGGCAGAGCAAGAGAGAATTTTTATTTCGGTTTGGTGAGACATTTTATTAGCCTTATTTCCTTAACTACACTTTGGTTTAACGACTTACAATTAACCTTAACCGGATTCGCCACTAGTGGTGTGCTGATTTTAGGGGTGAATATTTACATGGCTACAAAGTTGCTAAATATTAGTGCATGGCATCAGGTTAAGGAAATTTTGTCGAGTTTACTGACTAGCGGTAGCTTCATCCTTATGCTTTTTAAATACGTTAATTTCACCAATGCCTTGGTGGAAGTTGGTTTAAGAACAGCCCTATACCTTACGGGGTTTACGCTTTCAGTTTATTTTTTACAAAGGCCTATGCTAAATGATTTTAAGAAGTACTTTTTAAAGCGTTCGGTATAGTTTCATACACTTAAAATTTCACGAAAAACGAAATGATTCCAGTAACCAAACCTTTTTTACCAGAATACGAAGCCTATGAAAAACTCTTGAAGGGTATTTGGCGTCGTAACTGGTTAACCAATAACGGTCCGCTGGTAAGCGAATACGAGCTTGCTTTGAAATCTTACCTAAATGTAGAGCACTTATTGTTTTTAGGAAACGGTACTATTGCTTTACAGATTGCCTTTAAAGCATTGGGTTTGAAAGGGAAAGTAATTACGACTCCCTTTTCGTATGTTGCCACTACTTCTAGTTTAGTGTGGGAAGGCTTAATTCCTACTTTCGTAGATATTGATCCGCTCACTTTAAATATAGATCCTCTAAAAATTGAAGAGGCGATTGACGATGATACTTCGGCAATTTTAGCCACACATTGCTTTGGAAATGCTTGCGCAATAGATGAGATTCAGGCTATTGCCGATAAATACGGTTTAAAGGTAATTTATGATGCGGCTCATTGTTTTGGAACCACTTATCGGGGTAAGAGTATTTTTGAGTTTGGTGATATTTCTACCTTAAGCTTGCATGCGACAAAGCCAATACATTCTGTAGAGGGAGGAGCCGTTTTCACAAAAGATCCTGAGCTATTGAAGCGGATGGTTTTTATGCGAAATTTCGGCCATGATGGTCCCGAGAATTATGAAGGGGTTGGAATTAACGGTAAAAATTCTGAATTTCATGCCGCTATGGGTTTGGCGGTGTTAGAACAGGCGGATCGGATTTTAGCAAACCGCAAAGAAAGCTCAAATTATTACCGTGAAAAATTAGGTAATCACCATTTTACTTTCCAACAGATAGAAAATGGGTGCAAACAAAATGATGCTTATTTCCCTGTTATTTTCCCGGATGAAGCTATTTTATTAAAAGTAATAGCTGAACTAGAAAGGGCGCGGGTTTTCCCAAGGCGTTACTTTTATCCTAGCCTCAATAAGTTGGTATATTTGAACCCTGTGCAGATGCCTCATTCCGATGATATTTCAAAACGGATATTGTGTTTGCCTTTGTATCTTGATTTGCAGCAAGAGGAGTTAAATTTAATCACTAGAGTTATCATTCGTAGTTTAAGGTATCAATAATCTCCCATCTCCCCCTTCCGTGAAGTTAAAGCGACTTTTTATACTAAGTAATCCACGCAGCGGTTCATCTTTACTGCGAATTATGCTCAATCGGCATGCGCAAGTAATAGTGCCTCCAGAGTCAGGCTTTGCTCAATGGCTCTACAAAGAATTTGCAACTTGGCAGCAAGAAGATTGTTTTAGAGATAGGCTCATATTATTTTTGAAAAAACTGGGGGAGACGCGAAAATTTGAGACTTGGGATTTACCCTTAGACAGGGTAAAGCTGCAAATTGAAAAAGATCAACCCGCGAATTATGGCGATTTAATCGCCTGTGTTTACCAAGCTTATTCGCCGACAAAGAAGAATGCCATTCTTGTGGATAAAAACAATTATTACGTGCATCACCTCGATACCTTAGCGCGATTATGGCCAGATGCAGGCTTTATTCATCTTATTCGGGATGGCCGTGACGTAGCGTGTTCTTATCTAGAGTTAAAAAAATTAAAGTCCAATTCTCCTTACAAACCGAATTTAACTAGTTCGCTGCAAGACATATCTACGGAGTGGCAAGAAAATAATTTAGCCATACATAGCTTTGTTAAAAATCGCGTGCATGTGCAAGTTTCATTTGAAGATCTAGTTTTGATGCCACGGAAAACACTGGAAGAGCTCGTCGCATTTATGGGGGTTCCCATTGACGCAGATATGTTTAATTTTTTCAAACAAGAGCGTAAAGAATTTAGTGAGCCAAAGCAAACTTTAGATTGGAAGAGGAAAACACTAGAGCCTCTAGATGTTGACAGAATAGGACGATATATAGAAGTTTTAACAGCAGAACAACGAGCGGTTTTTGAAAAAAACGCCTCTTTGGCATTGAAACAATTCAATTATGAATAGCGCCCCAGTAGTTAGTGTCCGACTTATGGTTTACAATCACGGATCTTATTTAAAACAAGCTATCGATGGTATTTTGTTGCAAGAGGTAAACTTCCCAGTTGAGATTGTAATTGGCGATGATTTTTCTAGTGATGAATCTCTGGCAATCGCAGCGGCCTATCAAAATCATGGAAACTTTCATTTTAAAATATTAGACCGTCCAAAGGGAGGTAGCTATCAAATTGCTCGACAGAAGCGCGGACGAATTTATAATTTCATCAATATACTAGAGAATTGCTGCGGTAAGTATATCGCTTTGTTAGACGGTGATGATTATTGGTGCGACCCTTCTAAGCTACAGCGTCAGGTGGATTTTTTAGAGAGAAACGAAGACTTTCAACTCTGTGGGCATGATGTAGAGGTGGTGCATGAGGGGATTAAAAAGGTACGAGATGTATTTTACAATGTGCCTACGCAAGGCGATTTTGATTTCGACTTTGAAGACGAATTCAAAGATCATTTTGTGGCAACGGCCAGTGTATTATTTAGAAATAACACCGAAAGTTTAGATTTAAGTAACTTTTTGGACGGCTTGCATGTGGGGGATATTCCACTTCTTCTTTATTTATTAGCACATGGAAAAGGCCATTACTTTTCAGCAAAAATGGCGATAAAACGGAGGAATAAAGCTGGTATAACACAAAATCCCGAACACAATAAAAACAAGCTTCAAGGTAGCTATGAAATTTGGAAGCGTGTATTAAAAATCGCTCCTAAGGTGCATCAATCTATGATACAAATTCGCTTGGCAGAATATGCACGTGTTTTAGCAAAATTGGAGGCTAAGCGCCTTAATTTTGCCCAAAGCCTTGTGTTGATCTATCAAGCTTATAAGCATAACCCTTTGTGGTTTAAAGTGAACGTGAAGAAAAACAGCTAATGTCTAGCGATAAAAATTTCCAGCAAAATTTCAATTACACCAATGCTGGGATGCATCTTTTGGTTGCGATCTTTTTCGGGATCGTGCTTTACGACTTGGGTGAGGCCCCTAAATATTTGTTTTTCCCTTACGTAATTTTTTTAATTGCTCAGCCGCGAAAGGAGCATTTTCCAGCTCTTTTTATTTTAATGTGTTATGGAACTGTACTTACTATTTTTGGTGCCTTAGTGGTTATAGTCTTCAGCTTCACAAAGCTTAAGGAAATAATGGAGAAGGATCTTTTTAGATTATGGCTGATGCTGATTATCTCCCTGCCAGTTTACATCATTGTTACAATTTATCGGATTAGTTCTATCGATATGCCCTTTACTGAGGCTATTGCCATGGATGATTACTACGTGGCCTTTTGGTTTCTCTTATATGGGGCATTGTGTGCAAAGTATATAACACGTTGGGTGCTAAACTTAACAACATTACCTCTGGTGATTATTTTTGGATTAGCAATTTTAGATTTTGATGCGGTAGCTGGCCTGTCCGCCTTGAAGCGCACTAGTGTAATGACTGAGATTATGTTGATATTTTTTATCATTAAATCCCTAAGTGGTCAACTCGATGTGCGTAATGCATCATGGGCAAAATTTGCAATGGTATTGTATATCTTGTTTCGTATTGCCGATGGTGTTCCGCAATATAAATTCACCTTTTTTATTGCAATAATAATTTCCAGTGTTTTCATGTTTAATCCCAATATTTTTCAGCAAAAAAACAAGGCATTAGCCTTAAGGCAAACAAAGTACCGAAGCTTGATTTTTATAAGCGTGCCCTTTGCTTTCTTAGCTTTTACACTTTATTTTACCCCTTATTTATTAGAGTCGCTATACCAAGTAGATACTATCGATTATTATGGGGGAGGTAACATCATACAAATTATAGGGGCTAAAATATTTGTGGATAGAGGAACGCTCTGGTTGGGTGTTATTCAGGGGATACAGGAGCATTCTGGGCTCTTACCACCAGTAGAACAATGGCTAATTAAGTATAGTATCCTACAAAATGAGTTTGAAGTGGATTTTGAAAGCCATAATCTCTTTTTAGGTCTCATTCGATATAATGGCTTTATAATCGGACCTTTGCTGGCAATAACCTATTTACGCTGGATGTACAAGCTCGCAATGAACATTTATAAGAATGATCCTTTTATCAATGTTTTTCGTCTCAGTATTTTTGGTGTGGGAATAGCCGTTTTTACCACGGGTCAATATACTTTGTCATTAAACGCATCCTTTTTCTTTATGGCTTTTACGGGCGCTTTGGCCTTAAGGCACGATTACATCCCAGATAAAGAAAAAAAGAAAAAGGCGAAAGCTTTGTTTAGGATAGGGAAATCTAAAAAAGAGTCTAGTAACCTTGCAGAAAACATGAATTAGTTTGGATAAAAAACCGACCATCTTGTGGTTTGTGAATCGTGTTTTCACAGAAAAAGACCTAAAAAATCAGCTCTATGGCAACGCGAAGGGTTGGTTGGTAACCTTAGCAAATCAATTAAAACAAGATTTTAAATTGGTCATTGTTGGTGTAGATCCAAATGCTTTGGATTTTGAAGGGGCAGAATTAAGTACCTATCATTTGCGACCGAAATATTGGAAGTGGAAATTTATTCGCAATAAGGTGATCCCTGTGATAGATTTTGATGGAGACTTGAGGTTACAAATGCAGGAGATAATTCTGCGAGAGAAACCAGATATTATTCATATTCATGGGACAGAGCGGCCTTTTATTTCCATTCAGAAGAATGCCGCGCAATTGGGGATTCCAGTTATGGTTTCCATCCAAGGCTTCATGTCAGCAATTCTAAACAAATATTCGGGCGGGTACACAGTGGGCTTTATTAAGCGCTTTTGGTTTTTTAAAGCTTTTCAAAAACCGGGCTATCGATTACTACCGCAAACTCTTTCTGCAAACCGTAAACAAATTGCCAGGCAAGCCAGGCTAGAGCAGGTAGTTTTACCGCACATAAACTACTTTGATGGCAGAACCGATTGGGATCGGTCTATTTGTAGGTTGTTTAATCCCAATGCCACTTACTTTCAAATTGATAGAATTTTAAAACCTCCTTTCTATAATTCTAAGTGGATTTTAAATGATGAAAATAACAAGCTTATTGTTTTTACGACAACGGGAGCAGCTATTTTTAAAGGCTTCGATTTAATAGCAGAAACAATTCATCTCTTGCAATTAAGAGGTATTGATTTGGAATGGAGAATAGCGGGTTTAAACAAACATTCAGGAGCGGTTAGAGCTGCTCAACGTAAGTTGGGTACAAGATACCCGGAAGCGAAAATTATGCTTTTAGGTCCTTTAAATGCCGAACAGTTAGTGGCGGAAATGCTTCAGTCTAGTCTTTATGCTACCGCTTCTTTCATAGAAAACAGTCCGAATAACTTGGCGGAAGCGATGCTACTAGGATTACCCTGTATCGCTACCTTAGCCGGTGGTACGGCCAGCTACATTAAACATGAAACCAATGGGTTATTGGTCCAGGAAGGTGAACCTTGGGCCATGGCAGGAGCAATACTGCGCCTGTGGTCTGATCGAAGTTTCGCTAAAATGCTAGGTGAAAATGCGGCAATTACGGCGCTCGCGCGACACCAACCTGAACATGTGTTCTCTCAAGTTGGGGCTGCGTATCAACAAATTTTATCGACTAGCGATAAAGAGATAAATGAAAATTAATGTACCCTAGTCTAGCAGATATCTTTTGCAGTGCGGTAAACATGTGTAAACAAAGCCAATGACTTCTTTACCAAAAGTAATTTTCATTATACCTTCCTTCGCCGCTGGAGGTACCCAAAATTATCTCCTGCGATTTTGTAAATACGCACAAAATCGTTTCGATATTACAGTGCTTGCACATAGAAAGGTTGAAAATAGTTTGGAAGCTGACTTCCACGCGTTGGAATTGAAGGTAAAATATCAATCATTAGGCTATTTTAACCTAGCCAAGGCCTATCGTTTTAGATCCTTTCTTAAAGAGAATAAATTCGATACGATCTGCAATCTGCAAGGGAATTTTGCGGGTTTAAGTTTGTGCTTGGCTCAACAAGTAGGGATCCCCAGCCGGGTGGCTTTTTATCGCCGTTCTAGTCCTGCTTTTACTCAAGATTTTAAAAACAAGCTATATTTTCGTTTCGCTAATAAGTGGGTTGATAACTGTGCTACCAAAATCTTATCCAATTCCGAATTTGCTTTTAAGGCTTTTTTTCCGCAGCGAAAGACAAAGGATAGTCGCTTTCAGGTGATATTTAACGGAGTAGAAAAATCACTTTTCGAAGTGAGCGCGAATGTTGATTCTTTAAGAAGTCAACTAAGAATTCCTCAGTCGGCCAAAGTAATTTGTCATGTGGGCCGTTGGGATGCCGCAAAAAATCATCAAACCATTTTTAAAACGGCAGCTATTATTCAGCATAAAATCGAAAATGTGTTTTTTTTATTCTGCGGTATGAATACAGATTCAGAGCAATTTAAAGCTTTTTTAGGGGAGTACGGGGTAGGAGGTTTTTCGGTAGGGCTTGGCGTGCAAGGCGATATTGGAAAGATTTTAAAGGCTTCCGATGTTTTTATTTTTCCCTCCATAACGGAAGGTCAGCCTAATGCTTTAATTGAAGCGATGATGGCGAATTTACCAGTTGTAGTTTCCGATATAGAGCCCTTAAAAGTCATGTTTCCTCACAATACAAGCTTGCCCTTTCACTCTCCTTTGCAAGCGTCGGCTTTTGCTGAAACGCTGGAGAAGATACTTCAGGATAAGAATTTTGCCGAGAATTTCAAATTTCAAGCCTTTGCGGAAGCAAGGTTTAACTTTTCCGATAGATTTGAAGAATTCGTACAAGTACTCAGTCCACTTAAATGAAAAAAGTTAATCTATTTATTGCTGGTTTTAGTAAATGCGGAACTACGTCACTTTACGATTTATTAGTGGCCTCGCCATCCGTGCGCGGCGGTCAATCTAAAGAGCCAGGCTATTTTTCTGCGGTTAAAGGGCGAATCGATACCGGCAGCGATAAAGATTGGTCTATGGGGGGCACTTATTATAAAGGACAAGAATGGTACGACGCGCTTTTCCCTAAACGGGATGCTCCTTATTTGTTGGAGGCAAGTACTATTTATGGATTTGATGCGGAGTCACCGCGCTTAATTCACGAGTATAATAAGGATGCTCGGATAATATTTGTGGTACGTGACCCATATGATCGTATTGAATCGCATTATTATCAAGAAAAAAAAACCGGTCGCGAGTTACCGGATTTTCATCTTTTTATAGAAAGTGAACATCCAAGATTAGCTTTTTATAAAGATCAAAGTAGATACGAACAAGTGCTTCAAAATTATAAGCACTTTTTTAATGATAAAATTTTGGTTTTACACCAAAGGCAACTAGCTCAACCTGATGATTTAGCAGTAATACTGTCCGGATTTTTAGGAATAAACCTATTATTATCCGAAAGTGTAAGGAGTAATAAGCGAATGGAACCTCGTTTTCCTGCGCTCAAAAAGATCTTAATATCTTTTGAAAGAAGTCGTTTTGCACGACGATCGCCACGCTGGATTCAGCGCTTAGGAAGTACTGCTTTTCGCTTCGTAGATCGCCTAATCTTAAAGAAAGCAGGAAAACCAGAAGTGAGTCCATTAGTTAAAAACAGGCTTAAAGCAGAGTTTCAAGCAACGGCCGATTTTCTACAAAAAAACTATTCGATAGAGTTATAACGATTTGATTTATGATTAAAGTTTTATTCATTCAAGACGGAGAGCTTTACAAGGATGAGTTCGGCCAATATTATGGAACACACATAGATGAGTCGATTAAACAGCGTTATCTAATGCTGGGTGACACACTCACGCTGCTGACACGACTAATTAGCGTTTCTTCAGACCAAGCAAAAAAATACGGGCGCATCAAAGCGGAGCGTTTTCAACATGTGAAGCTACCCGATTTTAAGTCCATTAAAGGGCATTTTACTTTAAGAAGAAAAGCGCATAAAATTATTCAAGAACAAGTTGCAAAGCACGATGTAATTGTTACTCGCTTGCCAAGTGCATCAGGTAATTACGCTTTTAAATTGGCTAAAAAAGCCAAGAAGCCTTTTTTGGTAGAAATGGTTGGCTGTACCTTCGATGGCTATTGGAATTACAATTGGAAAGGCAAGTTTATTGCTCATTACAAACTGTTTAAGCAACAGCGAATTATAAAGCAATCTCCTTTTGTAATTTACGTTACCAGCGACTATCTCCAACAAAAATATCCTACCAATGGTGAAAACGTAAACATTTCTAATGTAAAGCTTACTCAGTTGTATCCTGATAAGGTAGCTCTAAAGGCAGAAGCTTTTTTACATCGCAACCAAAACCAGCCCTTAGTAATTGCCACAATCGCCTCCTTAAATGTTCCTTACAAGGGGCAGGTCGATGTGATTCGTGCCTTGGCTATTTTAAAGAGACGTTTTCCAGAGCGTCAAATTAAATACAAACTAGTGGGGCAGGGCGATTCAAGTCGATTAGAAGAAGCCATACAAAAATATGGTGTTGAAGATTGGGTCGAAATAATTGGTCCAATCAAGCATCATCAAGTTTTTGAGTTTCTAGAAAGTGTCGATCTATATATTCAACCGAGTAAACAAGAGGGTTTGCCGAGGGCCGTAATTGAAGCCATGGCTTCAGGTTGCCCAGCTTTAGGCGCCAGAACAGCAGGTATTCCTGAGCTTTTACAAGCAGAATGTATTTTTAAAGGAGGCGATTATCAGACAATTGCAGACCTTATTTCGAAAGTGGATAATAATTGGCTCAATAAACAATCTACCATTAACTTTGAAAATGCTCAACAATACACTCATGATATCCTAACAGAACGGCGTCGTGTATTTTACAAGAAATTTCTCGATCACCATAATATTTCCCATAATATATGAGTAGGTTTTTACGAAATTTAGGATCCGTATTCTATTCAGCATTGCGCTTTGTTTTGCTCAAAATAATATACCGACAACGCTTTCAGTTTGAAGGTTTACAGCGATTTTCACCGCGTACTCAGTTGTTTATGATTAAAGGGGGCTCCATACATTTGGGAAATAAAGTTCGAGCGCACAGTGGTACAAAACTCCGCTCTGTGGCAGGCGCCATCTTAAAGATAGGCGATAATGTAACCTTTAACTATGATTGTTTTATTGTGTCCTTGAAGGAAATTTCAATTGGTTCTGGAACGGAGTTCGGGCCTAATGTACTGGTTTATGATCACGATCACGATTTTAGAGCGGGTTTGAAAAAAGGGAATTATAAAAAGAGTAGCGTAGAAATTGGATCAAATTGTTGGATTGGTGCAAATAGTGTTATTCTGAGAGGTACTAAACTTGGTAAAAATTGTGTAGTTGGAGCCGGTAGTATCATTAGCGGGTCTTTTCCAGATAACAGTATTATCACCCAAAAGCGTGAAACGGAAATCCGATCGTATGCGACTGCAGAATAAGAAAATATTATATACCGCTAACACGGATATTCACCTCATTAATTTCCATGAGCCTCATATTGAGTATCTGCGGGAGCAGGGATACGAGGTACATGTGGCTTGCCATGGATCGCGTCCAGTGAAGGGAGCGTCTTTGCAATTTGATATTCCTTTTGAGCGTAGCCCATGGAATCGCAATAATATTTTGGCGGTCAAACGGCTCACCGCACTCCTTAAAGAGCATCATTATACTTTAGTACATACCCATACCCCTATTTGCGGAGCTATTACTCGCTTGGCCGCCCTGCCTTTCAGAAAGCTAGGTTGCAGAGTGTTGTATACCGCCCATGGTTTTTCCTTTTATAATGGATGCTCCAAAAAAATATGGGCGTTGTTTTATCCGATAGAATTATTCCTTTCCCGCTATACGGATGCAATTATTACGATGAACCGCGAGGATTACACGCTGACGCAGAAGGATAGTTTCCGAACCAAAGCAAAGTATCATATTGATGGCATTGGCGTAAATCCTGAACGTTTAGGTTACAGTGCGGAGGAAACAAATGCCTATAGGGAGGAGCTTGAAATACCCAATGATAATCTAGTGGTTCTTTACATAGCAGAATTTATTCCGCGTAAAAATCATGAAATTGTTTTTAAAGTTTTACCCGACTTAATTCAGCGCCACCCCAAAACCACCTTCTTATTTGCAGGGGGCTTCGCGAAAACTAAAGCAGTAATGGAAGACTTGGCCGAGGCAAATGGCACAATCGGACAGGTGAGGTTTTTGGGCTATGTAAAAGAAATTGGCAAGGTATTGTCGCTGGCAAATATTGGTTTAACTAGCAGCCGTGCCGAAGGGTTACCGATTGGGCTTTTAGAATATATGTATAATAGAATTCCAGTAGTTGCATCCGAAATCCGAGGGCATGTAGATGTAATTGAAAATGGAGTTAATGGTTTTTTATTTTCCTTAAAGAAACCAACTGAAATGATTGAAGCCCTCGATCGACTTTTGGGAAATGAGAAACTGCGAAAGGATATAGGCGAAAAAGCATGTGCTTCAATTGAAAAATATTCTCGAGAAAATGCAGTAAAAGGCATGTCTCTAGTTTATGACGATTTTCTTAAATGAAACCAAAATTTACTGGCTTTACCATTTTTGATAATCAATTTGTTAATGCCCAACTAAGACTCAGGAGTAAGGTAATGGGCTTTATCATTCCCTCAGTCGGAATTTAAAAAATAGGAAATGTTAAGAAAAGCATTGTCAGTTTTAGCGCAGCGCCCCAGTAAGTGGAGTTCCATTCTTTTTTCGAATAAGATGGGCAAATTTTTATTCTGGCTTCACGGTGTAGAGGCCGGAAAAGGTCTTAAGTTCTACGGTTTGCCTCACATCCGCCGAAGTTCTTCGGCGAAAATTCTAATTGGTAATGATTGTACTTTCCGTTCCTCGGCCACTTCAAATTTAATTGGCATAAATCGTCCTTGTATTTTAAATGCCGGCGAGAAGGCTCACTTATCTTTGGGGCAGGGCTGTGGCTTAAGTGGCACTGTTATCGGGGCTTTTCTTTCTGTTCAAATTGGAGATTATGTACGTTGTGGCGCAAATACCCTTATAACAGATGGCGATTGGCACCATGATGATCCTCGATCCTCGCCACCTTTAGCGGTAGTAATAAAAAATAAGGTTTGGTTAGGGGTAAATGTAACTGTGCTAAAGGGTGTTACTATCGGCGAGAATTCAGTAATCGGTGCGGGTAGTATAGTAACTAAGGATATTCCCGCTAATGTAATTGCGGCAGGGAATCCTTGTCGTGTACTAAAACAGATAAATAAATGAAGGTTTATATAGCTGTTGTAGGTAATTTTCCTTTTGGAATGGCGAGTGCCTATCGCATTCAATGTTATGCGAAAGCATTGCATCATGCAGGAAACCGTTGTACCATAGTGAGTACTCGTACCGGTAAAAAAATGGCTGGCAAATCCTTGCTGCATTCCGATTCCTATGATGATGTAGATTTCAAAGCGATTCTTAATGCATCTCCTTTCAAAGGGCAAATACTAACCCACCTTTGGCAAGAGTTGGAGGCTTACTTTTTGTTGGCCTATTTGTTATTTAGGTTTAAAAGATTCGACACCATTTGGCTTTATGGCATGGGCTTTATTCCGCGAGTGTTATTACTTCTTTTTATGCGCTTGCTTAAGAAAAAGGTAGTGCTGGAGTTAAACGAGTTTCCCTATGCAACCGAGCGAACCCGTTTAACTAAAATTAATTGGTTCAATAAACTTTTACAGAAGCTTACCATAGATTATCTTCTGCGCAATTTTAATGGCATCGTTGCGATTTCCGAATCTCTTTTTCAAGTGGCTAGCAAAGCTGATAGGGAAAAAAAGGTGCTAAAAGTTCCTATTCTGGTCGATCTAGAAAAACGTGGTGGCCCCAATACTGATTTTTCCAATGGAATGCCAGAAAATTATGTTTTTCATGCAGGCTCTTTGTCGGTGCAGAAGGACGGGATTTTTAACATAGTGGAGGCATTTATTCTTGCTCATAAACAGCTGGAACTTAGGGGTGTGAAATTAAAGTGGGTAATTACTAATACGGCCTCTCAGGTTTGGGCTAAAATTGAAAAAACATTAAAGGAAGCAGGCCTTTTTGATCACTTAATAATAACTGGCTATTTAAATGAGGATGAGCTTAATAAGTGGATGAGTCATTCGAGGGTTTTGATTATAAATAAGCCAGATTCCTTTCAAAATAAGTATAACTTCCCTACCAAGGCGGGCGATTATTTACTTTCGGGCCGACCCTTGATTTTAGCTTCGGCTGATCAAGAAATTAATCGTTTTATTAGCGACGGAAAACAGGGGCTTATTGTTGCGCAGAATGATAGTAAAAGTTTAGCGGATAGCATAGTTCGTCTAGTTCTAGATCCAGAACTGGCTCAAAAGATAGGGGCCGAAGGGAGAGAGCGGGCCTTAACATCATTTGATTATCGGGTTCATGCCGAGAGGATCAGTACATTTTTTAAAAACCTAGCTTAAATGCGGTATCTCAACAATATAAAGTATGCCGCTATGAATCTGCCCGGCTGGCATACCCAACGAAAATTGTTAGTAATACATTCCGATGATTGGGGTAGCATTCGTGTACCTAGTGATAGAGTGCAGGCGCACTTAGCGAATAACCCAATGATCGATGCTGCTAATGCCTATGCGCACTTTGACACCTTGGCTAGAGCAGAAGATTTAGAAGCCTTGTTTGATACGCTGCGAAAGGTTAAAGATAAAAATGGAAATTCGGCAGTTTTAACGGCGAATTGCTTAGTGGCAAATCCCAATTTTGAAAAAATAAAAGATTCCAATTTTAGGGACTATTTTTTTGAGCCTTTGGAAGAAACTTTCACCCGATATAAGCAAGAGGCAAGTTTAAAACTTTGGCGTGAGGGACAAGATGAAGGTCTTTTTATCCCTCAGTTTCATGGCAGGGAGCATGTAAACGTTTCCTTGTGGATGCAAGCGCTCCAGAATAATCATCGAGGAGTGATGGAAGCTTTTAATGCTGGGGTTTTTGGTTTAAATTTTAAAGCTTTACACAGAAGGAGAGAAAACTTTCAATCGGCCTGGGATTATGAAAATAGTGAACAAAGTTCAGTTGTTTTAAACAGTCTCATCGAAGGTTTAGAAATGTTTAAGAACCGATTTGGTTTTGCTTCCACCACAGCCATTGCTCCAGCTTATATTTGGTCACTGGAGCAGGAAGAAGAACTTAAAAAGTTGGGTGTTAGTCAAATGCAAGGGAGGCACATTCAAGGAATCCCTCAGGGAGAAGGGAAAGAAATAAAAAATCATTCTCGGCTCTTTCATCAACCTAAATTTTTGCAACTGCGTAATGTATTTTTCGAGCCTAGCCTGCAACCGAAAAAGGATTCTGTTACTGATGCCTTCAAGCGAATTAATTTGGCATTTGCACTTAATAAACCAGCTGTGGTAGGCAGTCACCGTATCAATTTCATTGGGGCACGATCGGTAGAGAACAGAAATAAAAGCCTAAAACTTCTGGAAGTACTTTTGCAAGCTCTTGTTAAGCGTTGGCCCAATATTGAGTTTATTCACGCCGCTCAACTTTTAGAAATACAAAGGGCTTCGGGAAGAAATCTGCCCAAGATCTAAACCGAAACGGTCCAATATTGGCCTATTAAATGAGAAATTAATTATGATAAAAATATTAGTTACCGGTGTAGCAGGGTTTATTGGTTTTCATGCTGCGCAGAAATTATTGGCCTTAGGTTTTCAAGTGGTAGGCATCGACAACCTAAATACCTATTACGATATACAGTTAAAAATAGACCGACTAAAAGAACTTGGGATTTCTCGAAACAGTGAAGATTTTATTAGGCAAGTTGAAACCCAAAGCGGCAAGCATCCTAGTTTTAGTTTCCTTCAGCAAGATATTGTGCATAGGGAGCAAATGTTTAGTTTATTCGAGAAACATAAATTTGATGTGGTAATTCATTTGGCAGCGCAGGCGGGTGTTCGCTACTCTCTCGAAAAGCCGGAAGAATATATTCAGGCCAATGTAGTAGGTTTTGCCAATGTGTTGGAGGCTAGTCGCAAGCATAAAGTTGGGAAACTCCTTTACGCCTCAAGTTCTTCTGTGTACGGCAATAAAAAAGAAGGTCCATTTAAAGAAAGTGATCGGGTTGATGAACCTTATAGTATGTATGCGGCCACTAAAAAAAGTAATGAACTCATGGCTTTTACTTACAGCCACCTCTACCAAATGGATATAATCGGTTTACGATTTTTCACTGTTTATGGGCCTTGGGGTCGTCCAGACATGGCTGCTTTCCTTTTTACCAATGCCATTCTTAATTCAAAACCTATCCAAGTATTTAATTACGGCGATCTTTGGCGCGATTTCACTTTTGTAGATGACATTGTAAAGGCGATCGCGGCTTTAGTAAACAAAGAATCGATAAAAAGGCGTCATGAAATTTTTAATATTGGTAATGGTCACCCCGTGAAACTTTTAGATTTCATTAGTACTTTGGAAGGGGTTTTGCAAACAAAGGCGAATTTAAAATTGATGCCCATGCAAGATGGTGATGTACATCAAACTTTTGCCTCCACTGCTAAATTGCAGTCGTTTATAGATTTTAGCCCGGAAGTAAATATCCAAGAAGGTTTGCAGCGCTTTGCCGATTGGTATAAAAGTTATTATTAATTAGTCAATATTTTTAGCGCTTTGCCCAATTAGGGTACAAGTTTATTTCACAAGCAAGCAAATGAAAGTTTATATAGCAGGACATAGGGGCATGGTGGGTTCGGCCATCTGGCGCAAGATAGAAAAATCCGCACCAGCCTTTGAATTGATCGGTCAATCGAGCAGGCAATTAGATTTACGTAATCAGCAGGCGGTAAAGGACTTTTTAAGTGCAGAAAAACCTGATGTTGTAATCGACGCTGCAGCTAGAGTGGGGGGGATTTTAGCGAATAATAATTTTCCATATCAGTTTCTGTTGGAGAATATGCAGATTCAAAATAATCTCATCGCCGCCGCGGTAGATCTTAAAATCAAGAAATTTATTTTCCTAGGCAGCTCTTGTATTTACCCTAAGCTTGCTCCGCAGCCCCTTTTGGAGAGTCATCTGCTTACGGGGCCGCTGGAAGAATCGAACGAATGGTATGCCATTGCTAAAATTAGCGGGGTGAAGTTAATTGAGGCAGTGCGAAAGCAGATGGGATACGATTATGTAAGCTTAATGCCTACCAACTTGTATGGTCCGCACGATAATTTTGATTTGCAAACTTCTCATGTTCTTCCTGCCATGATTAGAAAGTTTCATGAGGCTAAGGAAAATAATCATGCTCCGGTAGAATTATGGGGCAGCGGTAATCCCATGCGAGAGTTTCTGCATGTAGATGATTTGGCACAAGCGGTTAACTTTGCACTTTCTCAAGCCCTTCCGGAAAGTTTATATAATGTGGGCAGTGGCAGTGATTTGTCAATTAAAATTTTAGCACAAACCATACAGAAAATAGTGGGGCACCAAGGCGTAATTAATTGGGATGATTCTAAACCAGACGGTACTCCACGCAAGTGGATGGATAGCAGTTTACTCCGCGATCTAGGCTGGGAACCCCAAGTAGATTTAGAATTTGGTATCGCAAATACCTACGAATGGTTTAAAGATAATATCACAAATATTAAAGAAGTAAAACTTAGTTAATCATGAAAACGGCATTAATAACAGGTATAACAGGCCAAGACGGGGCTTATTTAGCCGAGCTACTTCTTGAGAAGGGTTATATGGTTCATGGAATAAAACGTCGCTCTTCTTTATTCAATACCGATCGAATAGATCATCTCTATCAAGATCCACATACCCAAAGTGCTCGTTTGAAATTATACTATGGTGATATGACGGATTCGATGAATTTGACCCGCATCATTCAAGAAACACAGCCAGATGAGATTTATAATTTGGCGGCAATGTCTCATGTGAAAGTGAGCTTTGATATCCCCGAGTATACTGCTAATGCCGATGGAATTGGCACTTTGCGAATTTTGGAAGCGGTAAGACTTTTAGGTTTAGAACATAAAACCAAAATTTATCAAGCATCTACTTCGGAGTTATATGGTTTGGTGCAAGCGGTTCCTCAGTCAGAGAAAACACCATTTTACCCCCGATCTCCTTATGCAGTAGCTAAGTTATATGCCTACTGGATAACCGTAAATTACCGCGAGGCCTACAACATGTTTGCCTGCAACGGAATTTTATTTAATCACGAATCTCCTTTAAGGGGAGAAACTTTTGTAACACGGAAAATTACCCGAGCGGTAGCTAAAATTTCTTTGGGTCTTCAAGATCAGCTCTATATGGGTAACTTGTCTGCACAAAGGGACTGGGGCCATGCTAAAGATTATGTGGAGGCCATGTGGAGAGTACTTCAGCAAGATGTTGCCGAGGATTATGTAATTGCGACAGGTGTTACCACCACTGTACGCGAATTTATCCGTTTAGCTTTTGAAGAGCTTGGGTTTGTTCTCGTTTTTACTGGTACTGGTATTGATGAAGTAGGAAGTATAGTGGCAATTGATTTTGATAAGTACCAAAAGGCAACAGGTTTTAAAAAAGAAGAAATCCCCGCCTCGGTAAAATCGCTTCCGAAAAGCGTGGTTCAGATAGATCCCCGATATTTTCGTCCTACTGAGGTAGAATTGCTTGTTGGTGATGCGAGTAAGGCCAAGGAAAAGCTCAACTGGACGCCAAAGTATAAGCTGATTGACATTATTTCGGAAATGGTTGCGAATGATTTGGCCGTATTTAAAAAAGATCTCTTTTTACAGGCTTCTGGCCACAAGGTGCTGCATCAAGAAGAGTAACAAAGCTATCCTAGTTTTGAGAACTTATTGAAATTTGAATTTCAGTTTAAGATTTGCTTTTAGAAGATCTTCCGGAAAATCATGGCATTAGGCCCATACCTACCTTACCTATGTTTAGAATTGTAAAAGACTATTACAAAAACCTTAAAGGTTGGCGAAGTACTAAAAAATACGTGCTCATTTCGGCCGATGATTATGGCAACAGTCGAATGCATTCTTACCAAGCGAAGGCTCATTTAATAGAGCAGGGATTCTTAAGTTCTAAAAATAGATTTGATCATTTTGATACATTAGAGACCCGTACAGATCTAGAGGCTCTATTTGAGGTATTGCAAAGTGTTAAAGATTGTAGAGGCAATAATGCAATATTTAGCCCTTATGTTTTAACCCGAAATATGGATTTTGAAGCCATGGCAGAAGATCAGTATCAAACTTATAAAAGTGAGCTGATTACCGAAAGTTTTGCAAAACGTGCGAGCGAGATGCCCCAGGCCTACGAAGGAACTTGGTCTTACTGGCAAGAAGGGCTAAAGAAGGGCTTGCTAAAGCCTGAGTTTCATGGACGGGAGCATTTTAATGGGCAAGCTTTTCAGTTGGCGCTTAAGAAGGATAAACAGATGCTGAATATATTAAGCTCCAAAAGCCACGTAACGACGCCTTTTTACCAGTCTTTAAAATATAACTGGACCGCTGCTTTTGCTTTTGAAACTTTAGAGGATACACGAGATTTTGAAGGAATAATTAAAGAAGGCTTATCAGATTTTAAGCATCTATTTAGAAAGTCCGCCACTAGCTTTACGCCACCTGCACAGCAATTCCCTTTGCATTTGGAGTCCAGACTAAAAGATTGCGGATTGCAGGCCATTGACCGACCTTATACCATGCGCCGGCATTTGGGATATCAAAAGTTTAGGGCCGAGAGGCATCATTTAGGAGAGCAAAATGATGGCTTAATAGAATTAGTACGTAACGTTCCTTTCGAACCTACAGCTGATGCAAACCGGCCTTCGGTAAATAATGCCATGAAACAAATTCAAGCTGCCTTTTTCTTGGGTAAACCGGCTCATATCAGTACCCATAGAGTTAATTTTGCTGGGCATATTGACGAAAGTAATCGCCAGGCTGGTCTAGCAGCTTTGCGCGAATTATTAAAACAGATTACATTAAAATGGCCCGATGTTGAATTTATCGGTGCGGGTGATTTGGTGACGAAAATAAAAGCAGAGGATTAGATGTATCAGAAATTTTTCAAGCGTTTCTTAGATTTAGCCGTGGTTTTAATTATTTTAGTTATTAGTTCGCCCTTCTGGATCTTGGCCATCATTTTAGTTCCTCTAACTTCTTCGGGACCAATATTTTTTAAGCAAGAACGCGTAGCAAAAGGTTTAAAGAGAATGTACGTGTATAAATTCCGTACCATGACTCACAAGGAAAGGGAAGTGGCTTCGCAGCCTATTTTAGGCAAAGATGAAGGTGTTACCCATGTAGGGTACTTGTTGCGTAAATTTAAGATTGATGAAATACCCCAATTGGGAAATATCCTTATCGGGGAAATGAGTCTAATTGGTCCTCGTCCTAGTATTCCGCTGCAACTAGCGGCCATGACAGAGGAGCAAAAACGGCGATATTCGGTGAAGCCCGGATTAACAGGTTTAGCTCAGGTTAGCGGTAATATCCACCTTTCTTGGCCCGAACGATACGTTAAGGATTTAGAATATATAGATCATTTGTCCTTCGCAATAGATGTGAAAATAATTCTTCGCACCATTGTCCTCATTTTTAGAGGCGAAAAGTACTATTTGAATAAAAAAATGAATATCCGCAGATGAAGATAAAACCGAATGCTCGCATTGCAATTGTGGGGAGCGTGAATAGCTCTAAGCAAACTTTACTAAAACTGCATCAATATCAATGTTCCGTGGTACGAGTTTTGGGTTTAGATCCGCAGTATTCTGCGAAGGTTAGTGGCTTTCAAGATCTAAAGCTACTAGGTGATCAATTAGGTTACCCAAGTACTTATTTTAAAAATATCAACGATCCTGAGATTTATGAACTTTTAGAAAAGGATAAGATCGATTTATTATTTGTGATCGGGTTGTCCCAAATGGTGCGTGAGCCCTTAATTAATTTGGCTGAGATTGGCAATGTGGGTTATCACCCTACCGTATTGCCGCACGGACGAGGAAGAGGAGCTTTAGCTTGGATTATATTGGAAAAAGCACCCGCAGGAGTTACTTTTTTTAGAATGGATGAAGGCATGGATTCTGGTCCAATTCTCGGTCAACAAGAAATTGAGCTTAGTAGCGATGATGATGTTTCGACCTTATTGGAAAAAATATTAGAGGCTATCGACCAAGTACTAGATGAAATATTACCTGCCATAAATGCTGGTAATTTGCGTTTGCAAGAGCAAGATCATAATGCCGCTACCTATTTAGGCGTCAGAAAGCCAAGCGACGGTTTGATTAATTGGAATTTAGAGGCGCATGAAATTCATCGTTTAGTTCGCGCCAGTTGTTCCCCATTGCCAGGCGCTTTCACTTATTATCAGGGTCAGCAAATCACTATTCACAAAGCAGAACTAAGGCCAGAATACACGGGTATTCCGGGTCGATTAATTGCGTTTAATAGTATAGGATTACCGATAATAACTGCGGCTAAGGGTGCGATAAGCTTACTAAAAGTGGAAACGGTCGCATCAAATACTTTTAAGATTGGAAATGAATGTTCAAATACGATAAATGACTAAAAAACGAATTTTAATTATTGCTCCTCATAAAGATGATGAGGTTTTAGGTTGCGGAGGGCTAATCGCTAAGAGTATAGAATTAGGGCATTCAGTATGGGTTATCATCGTAACTAGCGGCTATGTTGGTGATCCAGAGATTTTCCCCAAAGAAGTTTCCGAAAAAACCGTAGAGGAATGTAAAAGTGCGCATCGTTTTTTAGGGGTGGAAGAAACTTTTTTTCTTGATTTTCCTTGCCCTCGATTAGATACTAGTCCGCAGTATAAAATATCAATGGCGATTGAAAAAATTATCCGTCAGAAAGAAATAAGCGAATTATATTTACCGCACCGAGGGGATGTACATGTTGATCATCGGGTAACTTACGATGCAAGCTTAGTTGCTGCGCGGCCCATTAATAATAATCCGGTGCGAAATATTTTTGTTTACGAAACTCAATCGGAAACGGAATGGAGCAGTCCTCATGCTGGAAATGTTTTTATACCACAGGTTTTTGTGGGTCTTACAGAAGAGCAGATGGCCAAAAAGCTGAAGGCTTTTGAGTTTTTTAAGAGTCAGCAAAAAAAGGCTCCGCATCCACGTTCCCTCGAGTCTATTCATTACTTGGCGAAAATGAGAGGGGCTACCGTAAATAAGTTTCTAGCCGAGGCTTTTATGGTTGTAAGGCAGATTGAGTCATGAGATTAAAAAGGCTTTTATATCCAGTTCATTATTTACTCAGGATGAACTTTAGACTCTTTAATGAGTTCGCTGAATACAGCCATAAAATAAGCGGAGAGTCTTTATGGAAATTAAAACTAAACGCATGGCTTAGCATTTGGTTTTATAATGTTTCTCCGCTGGAGTATTTTCAATATAATTTCCCGGTCCTTGGTAAGGCGGAGCGTAAAAAATGGGCGGGTAATGGCTATATGCACGAATATCAGAGGCAAATGAATCCGCTAGGCGCAAGAGAAATATTATGCAACAAGATAGTGTTTCACGAGGCCTATGCTAAATTGGTGAAGCATCGTTTTTACAGCTTAAAAGTGTTAAAAGAAAAACCTGAACTGGCGGACTTTCTTTTTAAAGATCGAGCCAAAAAGTGGGTTAGTAAAAGCAGTACCGGACAATGTGGATTGGGTATTGAGATTTTTAACCTCGAAGAAATTACTTCGTGGGAGCAGCTTCTAAAGCGTATGGAAAAGAAGGGGAATGATATGCTTGAAGAGTTTATTCAACAGCATGATGATTTGGAGGCCCTTGCCCCAGGCGGTTTGAATACTTTGCGCGTTATAACTCAGATTAATAAAAATGCAGAAGTAGATATTCTTGGAGTGCGTCTTAGATTGAATGTGGGCAATTTTGTCGATAACCTTGCCGCAGGGAATCTGGGCACTGCCGTAGATGTTTTCAGTGGCCAATTATGCTCGAATGGAGTTTACAGTGATATTCGCAAGCAAGAGGAAAGTCATCATCCGATCAGTAAAAAACCGATTAAAGGTTTTGAAATTCCTTTCTATAAAGAGAGTTTAGACCTAGCAATAAAAGCTGCTTTACTTTATCCCGAAAATCGATCCATTGGCTGGGATATCGCTATCACTAATACAGGGCCAGATATTATTGAAGGGAACCATGATTGGTGTAAGTTATTATGGCAATTGCCCAATAATATTGGTTTGAAACCGACATTAGTGAATTATCAGCACCATAATTACTGAATTACTTATATAATGTGATATAATATAAATCCCTAAGACATAACGAAAATAGTACATGGTAGCTCAAAATCTATAAATTCGCTGAAAATCTGTTTCTAATAAAATACACAATTTAATTATTACGCGTCAAGATGAAGGCAGTTGATCCAGTTGAATTTATCAATCATATAAGGGAACTTTTGGAGTTGGAAGATTCGGTAGAGATAAATTTAGATAGTAAACATAGCGATATTGAGGAATGGGACTCTTTAGTAGTTCTTTCTTTTATGGCGATGGTCAAAGAAGAATATGGCGTTGAAATAGGGGGAGAAGATGTGCGCAAAGCGACTACTCTACGCCATTTTTACGAACTCATTTCACACAAGCCATTAGTGAATATCGAAAAAAAATAAAGGAAGAGGAGGAGTGATACAAATTTACGCACCTACAGAGCGAATTAGAGAGTTACTAGATGGTAAAACATACATAGCTGAAACCCTCAACAAGGAAATTTTAGATGAGTTAGGTTTTTTTGTCTTGCGATCTGCAATCAGCACGGAAAGGGCGGAGCATTACCTTCAATCGTATAAAAAAATGCTCCAAGATGGGATTTTAAAACGATCTGAATTTCATAGTACCGAGGTTAAAATAAGCCATGTAGAAGATTTTAATGATTTGGTTGATCAGCCAGGTCTGAAAACAGTTTGGCCTAATTTTTATGGAGGTCAGGTGGCCAGTAGTTTCCAGCGCATTATTTCAAAGTATAAGGATTCTCCAGCTCCGGTAATTCTTCATCAGGACACATCCTATCAGTTTGGTGATTTTGAGCAATATTCATTGTTTACGGCACTTACCGAATGCGATAAAAACAATGGAGGCTTAAAGCTTTATCCGGGCACTTCTAAACTGGGATATTTGGCCGACGCGGGAGCCTTGAATGCCGAGGTTCTACCCAGCGATTTGCCCATATGTTGCCCTAAGTTGAATCCTGGCGACATTCTAATAATGCATTCTGCAACATGGCATTTTTCGGATTCCTACCTGAAAGGCGAAGAGCGAATTTATTTAGAAATACACATCGTTTCTTCACACAGTCCTTTCGCTCAAAAAAATATTGCTGGCGCTTCACCCACCGGGGGCTGGAAAGTAGAATTTGACCTTGTAGAAAGAGAGGAAAGCAATTTTTTTGTGCAGTCGAGAAGTCAAAGGCTTAAGGAAGCTTTAGAGAAGTTATCAAAGCTAGACGCTTAAATTTATTTGAACCATAAATGACAAAAATATCAGATTTTGACCAGCAAATTCTCGAAGCGGCGCGCGAAAATTTAAGGCAATTCGTCTTACGCTCATCCCAGCAAATGCCGAAGACGGGATTAATGCTAGAAATTGGCGCACAAGGGAGAACCTATTTGCAGGATTGTTTTGCTGCATGGGAAATCGAATCCTTTGATTTAGTGGATGATTTTAAGCCAGATTATGTAGGCGATATTACGCGCCATAACCCGCAAATTCCAGATCATCAATTTGATGCAATTGCATGCATGGAGGTATTGGAGCACACGGTAAATCCTTTTGCGGCTATTGAAGAACTGCGCCGACTGCTTAAGCCAGGAGGGATACTGCTAGTGTCTGCTCCTTTAAATTTTAGAATTCATGGCCCGCTGCCAGATTGTTGGCGGTTTACAGAGTTTGGATGGCGTGTTCTATTGAAGGACTTTAATATTGAGGAACTGGATGTAATGGAAAGCCCCGAGCGGGAATTGTTTCCGATAAAGTATAATTTACGAGCTAGGGTTGATCATCAAAAAGATGTAGATCCACGAAAGATGGAGTTTTTAAGAATTTGAAAGCGGAAGCATTAATATTTCAAAAGTGAAAAATGGAGCAGAAAGATAAATATCGTTTGTATTGGGACATATGTGAAAAAGAGTCTCATCTTCGCTATCCTTATTGTTATGACGAGCCTTGTGTAATTACTGGCGATCGCTACACAGAATTAACACGGGTACAACAAGCCCTTTACAAAGCTTTTCGTTACTTCTTACCACGCTTTGAAAAGTATGAGCACATAATCGAATATTCAGCTAAAGGTAAAGAAATTGTTTCTCATTACGACTTGGAGAAAGTTCGCATAGGATTTTATCGCCCCGATTTTCTGATTCCAGAAAATGGATCAGTGAAGATATGCGAATTAGGTTGCCGTTATTATGAAGCGTTTTGGGGTCATGGTATATTCGAGTATATAATGGAGAAGCGCAACGGTTGCCGTAATTATTTAGACGGCGATAAACGTATCACTGAAAAAGTGATCGATGGCGCATATGCTTGGTGGACAGGTTTGGATAAGTCCCTTACGGTGATGCAGGGACGAGATAGAGAGGGCGATATTCGTTTTTATCGACCATTCTTTGAGGCAGCAGGAACAGAAATGAGATATATCTACCCTGATACACTAGCAGAAAACATGCATCTTTTAGAAGATGGTCCTGTAATTAGTGCCTTTTCGCAAATGGAATTAGAGGAGTTAACGCCGGAGCAAATAGCTAAAATTGCTCAGGCAGACAGCTTAAACCCATTGCCAACGATAATTCTACTGCACGATAAGCGCTTTTTAGCCGTATTGTGGGATGAAGAATTTAGAAAAGAAGCTCTTGGCGAAGAAGAAGCTGATTTTTTAGCTCAGTTTTTAATCCCTACTTATACCCGCAAGCAAAGCCCAGAAATTTGGGAAAAAGCTTATCACAACAAAAATAACTACATTTTAAAGCCTCAGCTCTTAGGGAAAAGTGAAGGGATAATACCAGGTCCACTAGTTTCGGAGGAAGAATGGAAAAAGGTTTTTGAGGAGGTCGACATTGAGACCATGGTTTTACAGGAATGGGTGCAACAACGTAAATTTTCGGCAACAATAGACGGCAAAGAATTCCAAGATTATGGGACTGGTATCTTATTGTGCGTTGAAAACGAATTACAAGGCTTAGGTCAATTTAGAATGTCGAGCTGTGAAGTTATAAATTACATCAAAGACGATCGTAAGATGTTGCCTTGGATTACCGATGATGCCGTGAGTTACCATGGGAATTACCATCTACTTTAGTGCCTAACTGTAACAGGGCCGAAACACTTTAATTAAAGATTAATGGCTCAGTATTTTGAAATAGTAGATAAGAAAATTCTTGTAACAGGTGCCTCTTCTGGGATCGGTAAAGCTGTAGCAATTCATTTGGCTTTAGAAGGGGCTTCTCTGCTTATAAATGGCAGGGATGAGCAACGGTTGAAGGAGACATTTGCTTCATTACATGGGGCAGGGCACGATTTTGTGGTAGGTGATTTAACTGACGAAACCTGTATAGAAAATATTGCAGAAAAGTCTTCAAAAATAGAAGGCCTAGTGCATTGTGCGGGTCTAGTGCAACTGCTGCCTTTTAGGTATCAAACTGAGGAGTCGATTCGAACTATGATGGAGGTTAATTATTTTGCTCCAACTCAATTGATTCATAAACTAGTCAAAAATAAAAAGTTAAGCAAACCGGCCTCCATTGTTATAATATCATCCATTACTAGTGCTTCAAGTGGCACCGTCGGCGGAAGTATTTATGGCAGTAGTAAAGGGGCCATAGAGGGTTTAGTGCGTTCTTTGGCCATTGAGTTGGGTAGGTCAAAAGTGCGCATAAACACCATAGCACCAGGTATGGTGGAAACGGAAGCCATAGATAGCTTACGCTTGCAAGTATCCGATGACGCTCTGAAAATGGATATGCGTAAATATCCTTTAGGCCGTTATGGAAACCCCATTGATGTTGCTTTGGCCTGTCAATATTTACTTTCCGATGCAAGTAACTGGGTTACCGGAATTCGCCTAGTAGTAGATGGCGGATTAAGTGCTCAATCTTAAATTATACACATGGCTTTTATCGATAAAATTTCTATTTATTTACCTGAAAAGGTGAGAACTAATGCGGATATCAGCGCTCAGTTTCCTGAGTGGCCGGTAGAGAAAATTGCCAGTAAAACTGGTATAGCCGAAAGAAGAATTAGCGCAGAGAATGAGCTTTCTTCCGACATGGCTATTAAGGTTGCCGAAAAGTTATTTTTGGAGTATTCGATTGATCGTTCAACGATCGATTTTTTGATAATTTGCAGCGTTAGCCCAGATTACAATTTCCCCAATAATTCCTGCATTGTACAGAATGCATTGGGTTTACGCAAGGATATTGGCGCTTTTGACTATAATTTAGGATGCAGTGGATATGTTTATGGTTTAGCTATGGCCAATAGTTTCATTGATACCGGTTTAGCTAAGAATGTATTGTTAATTACCAGCGAAACCATTACCAAGTTTATAAACGAAAAGGACAAGGGCAATCTTACACTATTTGGAGATGCTGCGGCAGCAACCTTGCTAAGCGCAGACGAGGGAGTGTGTAAACCCAGTAACTTTATGCTTGGTACAGATGGGGGTGGCGGCTCTAGTATTATCATGCATCGGGGCGGAATGAGGCAGCCCAGTTTTTCCGAATCCACCGAGAGCCAAGACCAATATGGGAACGTTTTTGATCGTAACTATCTTTTTATGGATGGCCCTGAGGTATTTAAATTTACCCTTAATACAGTTCCACCATTAGTGAAAAGTGTTTTAACGAAGGCTAATTCAAGTATCGATGATATGGATTTATTCGTTTTTCATCAGGCCAATGGCTTTATGCTGGAACAGTTGAGGAAATTCATTAAGATCCCAAAAGAGAAGTTTTACTTTTGCATCGAGAAAACAGGGAATACAGTAGCCTCTTCAATTCCAATTGCCCTGAAGGAGGCCGAAAAAGAAGGGAGGCTGAAAAAAGGAGATAAAGTTTTTTTAGCTGCTTTTGGTACTGGGTTTTCATGGGGTGCATGTATTTTAGAATTTTAAAATTGTGAAAAGATTAATAATCATAGGTGCTCGTAACTTGGGTCGCGAAGTATTGAGCTTGGCCAAGCAATGTGCGGAATATGGCAAAGAATGGGAAATCGGTGGATTTTTAGATGACAAGTCTAGTGCGATTATAGAAGAAACCTATCATCTTCCTGTTATTTCATCAGTGGAAGCTTATGAGCCTCAGGATAGAGACCTTTTTGTATGTGCCTTGGGTATTCCAGAATATAAAAAGAAGTACATCGACCTTGTTGTAGCTAAGGGCGGTCAATTCACGAATTTAATTCATCCTACAAGCATTATTCACGATAACGTGAACTTTGGTATCGGAATAATTATTCAGCCATACTGTATTATTAGTAATGATGTTATTCTTGAGGATTTTGTTACGGTACAGGCTTTTTCCACTGTGGGTCATGATTCCCATTGTCGAATGTACTCCCACCTTAGTGCTTACAGTTTTCTGGGCGGTGGAGTTCTTATTGATGAAGGTGGTTTTACAGGCACCAGGTGTAGTATTCTTCCTCAGGTGAAAGTGGGAGCCTATGCTAAGGTTGGTGCGCAAAGCCTCGCGATTAAACATGTAGTGGCAAGAACAACGGTTTTTGGAGTGCCAGCACTCAAAATTAATTAAGAAGTATTTCCTTGCATTCTCTAATAATTGGGCTCAAGAAATTTATTAAGAAACATCTTTATTGGTGGTACTACTGTTTGTACGATCGGTATCAACCGAAGATTTTCTGTATTGGTTTTAATAAAACCGGAACTACTTCAATTAATCGGGCTTTAGCAAGAGAAGGTGTTTTAGTTGGGAATCAGCTTAAAGCGGAGCAATTGGCAGATGATTATATTTCGGGTAAGCTCGATTCCATCTATAAATATTGCAACGGTGCTCGGGCTTTTCAAGATAGCCCATTTAGTTTTCCGGGTATTTATGTGCCACTTTATAAAAAGTTTCCCAAAGCAAAGTTTATTCTCACAGTAAGGGACTCCTCCGAACAGTGGCTGGAGTCGCAGTTTAATTTTACGATTAAACGCAAAGGAGCTTTGCCCAACTTAGAGGAACTGAAATATGATGAGTATTGCAATCTAGGATGGACTTATCGTGTGCATCAGTTTATTTATGGTATACAAACAGAATATGAGAACCGTGAAAGGAAAATTCAGGTTTATGAAAAGCATAATCGTGATGTTCAGAAATTTTTCAAAGCGAATCCAGAGCAACTGTTGGTGTTGAACTTAAATGATAATAAAGCCTTCCAGATTTTCTGTGAGTTCCTAAATATTCAATCGAAATATGGTACTTTTCCATGGGCCAATAAGACTTCATAAAAGGATCTTGCATGTACGTGATTAGTCATGTCTCCATAAATAATTCGTATATTTTGCAAATAATGAGTTGTTTAGTTATGGATATATTTAGTTTTAGAGTTCATTTTAAATATAAGGAAAGTTGGAGATTATATTTCAAGAAGCAAGGTGATAAGGAAGGTGTTATTTGTCACAGATGCATTGGAACAGATCATTATTGGCTTAAGAGCAAATGGAGCTATCAATATAAATCGTGTAAGTCTAGGCTATCATTGCGTAGTGGTACCATTATGAAAAACTCAAATATCTCTTTTTTAACATGGTACAAGACTATTCTTTTGATGGGCACGATAAAAAAGGATTTTCGTCAAAAGAGATTCAGCGTCAGTTAGGTCTTAAGCGGAACGAACCAGTATGGGCAATGGTTCATAAATTACGCAGAGCAGCGAAGGGTGAAAGAGACGCTCGCTATACTCTACAAGGAATGATCGAATCCGATGGGGGTTATTTTGCTCTAGAGGACACAGAGAATGGAAAACCCCAGAAGTCAGGGAGAGGAAGCAACACTAAATCAGCGGTTATTGTAATGGAAGAAAGTGCTGTTCTAGAGAATATTGAAACAGGTAAGATTGATAGACAACTGGGATATTTCAAGCCACTAAAGAGATGCTAAAGTGGGTTCAGGTAGCAATCAGCAATCCTAAAGGTATTAGCATAGAAACTTACTACACAATAAAAGCAAAGCACCTGTAACTTTGTCTCAATGAGTTCATTTGAAAGCTAAATAAACGATATTTTGGAACTATAATATTTAACTGGCTGGTTATAGTAAGCATCACGACAACTGGCCACTAAACTAATATGCAAAAAGAATTTAAATTTTTAGTCGACTATGATTGATTTCGATGGTAATAAATACAAAACCGCTATTTTTAACGGTATCACCTGGACAATAGAGAATTTGCGGGTAACCAAATACGCCAATGGGGATTCTATTTTATATGCAGAAACTGACGAGGAATACGTGGCGGCGGGGAGCACAGGAGAAGGGGTATGGTGTTTAAACGGAAATGATACCGAACGGACGCATAGTTACGGATTGCTTTATAATTGGTATGCCGTGCATCGGCAAGCGAGTTTATCCCCTTTTGGATGGCGAATTCCTACCCAATCAGACTGGGACAGGCTCGCTGAATATATAGACAGTCTTACTGCAGCAGAGCAAGATGAAAAACTCAAACTTTTTTGTGGGAATTTTTCGGGTTCACGTGGTATTAATGGATCCTTTGGCGGTCAAGATATCACCGCTTATTGGTGGCGACAAATGCCTGAATTAAAAGCATTTTCTTGGGGAAGAAAATTGGGTAAAACTGGCAGAAAGCTTGAGTTAATCGATGGTTTTCAACGTTTTGGATTTGCCGTACGTTGCGTTAAAGTGGATGGATGAGTGACTGCGTTACTGAAAACAAAATAAAACTCACATTAGGGGCTAGTTCTAAGGTAACTATCCGTTTTAGAGAAGCATTAATCCTTTTTAGTTGTATCACAATCATTTTGTTAAAATATGTCAAATCCTAAAGTAAGTGTCTTAATTCTGGCATATAATCAGGAAAAGTATATTCGGGAAACCCTTCAGGGTGCGGTAATGCAAGAAACGGATTTTCTTTATGATATTTATGTTCATGATGACGCATCAACCGACAGTACGCCAGAAATAATTAAGGAGTTTCAAGTACGATACCCTCATTTAATTAAGCCCTATCTCCAAAAGGATAATCAATTTAGTAAGGGCGTTAAGCCATTAACCACCTTCATTTACCCACTTTTAAAATGTGATTATGTGGCTTTTTGTGAAGGGGATGATTACTGGATCGACCCCCAAAAGCTAAGCAAACAAGTTGCCGTTTTAGATGCGAATAGGAATTATAGTTTTTGTGGTCACGATGTAAAGATGAAGTATGAAGAAGGTATGGAGGTTAAAAAGAACTTTTACATTAAGCCTCAGGAAGGTAGTTTTAGATTTAATTTCTTAGATGAGTTTTTAAATCATTTCGTAGCTACCCCTACAATTTTAGTTCGGCTAGAGCATCTTTTGTCGCTACCTAAAAATGATAATCTGGTATCAGGCGACTTGTATTCATTGCTATATTTTCTTAGTAGAGATGATGGGTACTATTTAGCCGATAAAATGGTGGTAAAATGTCGGAATTTGGGAGGTATAACGATGAATGCTAAGTATATTAACACGGTAAAGCGCGGCACGTATTTATTATGGAAGGAAGTACAAAAGTTTACGCCTAGGCAATATAAAGCTTTAGTAACAATAACCTTAGCCGAGTACCAGCGCTTGTTAATTAAGAATCGCGCTTTAGCAAAGGATATCGCCCTCCGAGAACTCTTTTTTGGAGCAATAATTAATGATCCGTATTGGTTTTTGGGTAGAAGTAGGATTCATAAAGAAAAGATTCTAAAGGAAATAAAAAAAGCCAGTCGTTAAGATTGGCTTTTTTTATTTAATCTTCATCGCTTTCGCTGTAATAGGCGCTGCCATAACCGTATCCATAACCATAACCATAACCATAGGCTTTATCTAGGTTAAAGTCATTCATTACAATGGCAATGTCGCTGATTGAGCGGTTCTCGTATCGATCATTAATAAAGCTCAGCAGTTTTTTATCGGTAAAACCTTGTCTCACCAGGTAAAAACTGAAGTCAACCCATTTCATAATTCCGAAAGTATCGGCAACTAAGCCAACTGGAGGAGTGTCGTAAATGACATAGTCAAAATTAGCTTCGAGGTATTGATGCATCTTTTCGAAGGTTTTAGATAAAATTAACTCCGAAGGATTGGGTGGGATGGGTCCCGCAGGCAAAACAAACATATTGTCGTAGCGCGTGCTTTGAATCGCATCTTCAATAGCACTTTGTCCTGAAAGTACCGTACTCGCTCCGTAATCATTGGATATGTTAAAGTCGTTATAGATCTTAGGTTTACGTAAATCTAATCCAACTAAAACTGTTTTATGACCAGCAGTAGCTAAAACCGAAGCCATGTTAATCGAATTGAAGGTCTTTCCTTCACCACTGGTTGAAGAGGTGAATAGTATAGATTTTAAACGACGGTCAGTGCCGAGAAACGAAAGGTTAAAGCGGAATGCTCTAAAAGATTCACTAAGACTCGATTTAGGATGATTAAAAACCACTAGGTTGTCATTTCTTTTACTGGAACCAATCACAGCAACAATAGGTACGCTCGTAATTTTTTCAATATCCTCTTTGTTACGCACCTTGCCATCTAACACTTCAATCAAGAGAATAATAGATGCAGGTAAGCTTAATCCAAAAACCAGGGCCAGCGCATAAATGCGGAAGGTATTAGGGCTAATAGGCTTGGTGTCTACCATGGCGTAATCTACCACTTGAGAATCTGGAATGTTTCCCGCTTTTACAATGGCTGTTTCGGCTTTTTTCTGCATTAAAAAGATATACAAACCCTCATTAACATTGTACTTGCGCTCAATATTAACCAGCTCTAACTCTGTTTTGGGGAGTTTTTGCATTTCTGTTTCTAGCCTAGCCTTCTGGTCTTTTAACTTTTTAATGGAGCTAGTAAGGTTACCTTCTTTCGAGCGTATTTGCTCGGAAATCATTTGTTGCGTCGTTTCGATCTGAATATTTAGTCGCTGTAAGGTAGGACTTTGCAGGAATTGCTCAGTGCCAACTAAGGTTCTTTGTCCTATTAGTTGGTTAAAGCGCTCAATAGCCGCCTGAAGTTGCACGTCACTTAAGCCTACGGCAATAAAGGATGGAATTTCCTTTTCTTCTAAGTTTTTAGTTTTTAAATAATCCTTGATGGTTTCAAATTGATCTTTTAGGCGTTCCGCTTCCGCTAAATTGGCGTCAAGTTCAAAGATGTTAATGTAGAGCAGTTTTCCCTTCTCCTCAAGATTTACTGCTTCATTTAAGGCGCGGAAGCGCTCTAAGTCGTTTTGAATTTGTTGAATGGTATCCTGTAAATTTTGAATCTCAAAATCAATAAAGTCTAGGGCGCGTTTGGTAGTTTGGTTTTTGTTTTCTAAAGTAAATTTTTGATACTCTAAAATGAGCTGATTGATTATATCTTGATCTTTTCTTGGTGAACTACTTTCTTTACTGAGTATTATTCCCGCACTACCTTTTGCGGCATTTTTAATGTCAATAGAATTAAAGTAGCTATTAATAATACGGGTTTTTGAAGAAAGGGTAATTTCCAATTCTTTAATGGCATTGATGTCCTTCGCCGCTAAATCAATTTCAATCTTAAAACGAAACCATTCACTTTCAATCCATTCATTAGGCTTCACTTTTACGGGTTCGTAAGTAGCAAAGTTTAAATCTTTTGAAAAGATAGAGTCATTATAAAAAAATGGGAAGGCCCCATCTTCTGTTAAAGGAGTATTAATCGTGAATTCCCTTAGTTCTTCATCGTAATTTAAAGTGTAAGTACCACCCACTTGAGCATGTGACTTGTCGTATATAAATTTTAAATCATTAGGCTGGGGGTATACCTCTCCATAACGCAATTCACCTCTTCGAAGGTATTTTACTTCAAAGTCTAGGTGATTAATGGCTCTTTCCAGAAGTGTCTTACTTTTTAGTAACAGAATTTCGTTTTCAAGCTCTAATCTAGGGTCTGAATAACCCAAAGAAGCCGCAATACTTTCTAAACCCGCATTGCTTTGTTCTTTACTCACCATCATAGTAGCACTTACTTTGTAAATGCGGGTAGAGTATTTATTTACCAGAAAGCCTAATACCAGCGCTAAAACCGCGGAAGCCAATAAAATGGGCCAGCTATGAGTTAGTCGCAATAAAAAACGACGGAGGTCAATGTAAGATACATCTACGTCCTTATCGAGGTCATTCTGGTATAAAGGCTTGTTGTCGTTGATAGTACTCATTAGTTGGCTAAGCTATTTATAGCAATGACAAGGGTTAAAGTGGATGCGGTTATGGATAAAATATCGCGAAAGGAATCTATCCAAGTACTACCAAAGCCAACGGCTTTTTGTCCAAGGGGTTGCACATTGATAATATCACCGGGTTTAATAAAAAACTCATTGCGGCGCATAATTTCTTTACTGGTTAAGTCAATATTGTAAGTCATAAGCGAGTCTTGCGTGGGTCGGATAAGCTTTACATTTTGGCGATCTCCAATAAAATCGATGTCTCCCGCTTCAGCTAAAGCCTCTAAAATGCTTACTCGATTTTGAAAAATAACATAGCGCCCTGGTCGGCGCACTTCACCCACTACTGCAAATCGAATTCCGGTAAGTTTCGCTTTAACTAAAAACCCAGAATTGACTAGATAGGCAGAAAGTTTTTCAGTAATAATGATCTTTAAGTTTTCCTCAGTAATTCCATAAGCTTTTACATTCCCAATAATAGGCAAATCAATGTAACCACTATCGTTTACGTGAAAACCTCGAATGTAAAAGGCTACTTCTCCATTGTTGCCTCCCATATTTTGCATCCCAGATCCAACGTTACCATTGAAAAAGGCCGTAGCTTCTGAGTTAAGAGTTACAATTTCTACGTCGATGATATCTCCTATATTAATATAGTATGGTGCTAAGTTGATTGCTAAACTTTCAAAATTTTCATTTGACAAGTCCGACATGTAAGTTAACTGTTTGTAATTCACACAGGAGCCCAATGAAAACAGGCCAAACAATGCTAAAATTGAAGCAAATTTGAAGAAGGTAATTTTACTTTTCTTTGGATATATATTTTTCATGTGCGCAAAAAGGCGTGATTTTGTATTCTTTGTTCGGCGAAAATAGGTAATTAGGGCCGAAAGGCGGTAAGCATCTGCTACGGAAATCAATCTCTTGTTCTAATAAGGATAGCTTCCATGTTTATATATGATTAATTGTTATAATTTTTAATTGGTTAAAGTCCTTTCATGGCGCAGTTAAATTGAATTATGGCAATTACCTGTTGGATAGGCAAGTAAAAGTGAAATAGCGTTTTGCATGATTTCGTTGGATTCAATCACGGAAGCGTAGCCGAAAGTATGCTCTTTATGAGTTTGTAAGGACTAATTTTTTGCCAAGTTATTCTTACAAATTGGATGATGTAGGTTAAATCAATAATTGAAGAGTTCCCAATTGTTGTGAGGGTGTACTATCTAAATTCATGACGTTCAAATTTCTATAAAAAACTTAACGTAGGGTCATTACTTCTAGGCAGCGAGGTGTTAGTAGAGCCAAATTTAAGTTTTGATTGACAATAGGTGGAGGGGGCTCTAAATCATCAAGTTTCTATAAAGCGGTTTTTGCACGCCTAAGCAGCTCACAATAACTCGGTATTGCTTGATTGATCGTATTGAACGCCACTATTTACAAGGGCTGTGGGGCCTAACTTTACGTCCAGCTCAAGTTGTTACTGTTTATGTCAGCTGAATTGCACTGGGTCAATAATTTGTGCAGACAATAGCTAAAAGCCTTGCAGTATCTGCAGAGTATTAGGATATTTGTTGATTCGGCCCCGTAGTTCAACGGATAGAATAGAAGTTTCCTAAACTTTAGATAGCAGTTCGATTCTGCTCGGGGCTACACTTCAATTATAGCTTAACCGATTTTGCTTAAAAGCGTCTCACTAAACTTTGGATTGGCGCCTGCTGAGGCAGCGACATAAGCACCAAGTAAATTGCCCGCAATTGCAGCTTTATCTATGTTTTGGCTTTTTAAATATTCAAAAACGAAACCGGCACTAGAGGCATCGCCCGCACCAATAGAATCGACAAAGTTAATTTTTGTACTGCCATAAAAATGAACAGCACCGCCTTCGTACACATAGCATCCCTTGCTGCCTGCGGTTACGATAATTAGTCTTAAATCGTAGCGTGCTTTTAAGTCAGACAAGCTTTTTTCAAAACTGGCGGAATCACCAAAGAGTAAAGGATAAATTTCTTCAAGTTCAAGATGATTTACTTTAAAGATAGTACTGCGTTTTAAAGATTCATCTAAAATTTGTGCATCATAGAAGGGAGCTCGTAAATTACAATCGAAGAATACTTCCTCAAAGGAGTGTTTTAAGAAAATGGTTGATAGGCACTTGCGGTTAATAGCGTTACGTTGACTTAAGCTACCGAAATAAAAAAGCTTGAATTCGGCGTTCTTTGCATGGTCTTTAAACTCTTTATAATTTATTGCATCATAAGCCTGATTCCGACGAATCGCATATTTTGCTTCATCCCCTTGCATTTCTACCTGTACTAATCCAGTGGGGAGAGTGGCATCGTGTTGTATATAGGTGCTCAGCAGGGGGCTAGCAGAAATTTCTGCCAAAGCCCTTCTGCCAAGATCATCCTCTCCCACGCGGCTTAATAAATAACTTTCTAATCCCAGCTTTGCTAAGTTTAAGGCAAAGTTTAAAGGGGCTCCTCCTAAGAATTTACCTTCGGGTTTTTCATCAAAAAGAAGTTCGCCGAAACTTAAGATTTTCATGTTGCTACCGATTTTGTGGGGGCTAATTTTTCTTTAATGAAAAGAGCGCTAATGCCACCAGCGATAAGGCAAGCACCGGCAAGGATAATTACATTAGTGGGGTCAGAGCCTAACCAATCGTATACGAAATAGCGCAAAGCAAAAATTTGAATAATCATGGGTATTACAATAAACATATTAAAGATGCCCATGTAAACACCGTTTCGTTTTGCAGGTATTGCTCCAGCTAAAATTTTATAAGGTAAAGCTAGCATAGAGGCCCATGCTATTCCTAAACCAAAGGATAATAGATATACCTGACTTAGCTCGAAACTACCATCTCCGAAAGGGTTGCTAATGCTAAAAAGAACAATGGAATTATTAAGAAAAGGAAGCGATATTAAACCTAAGCCACCTAAGGTTAAGCTAATAAAATGTAAATTTTTGGGACCTAATTTTGCTGCTAAAGGAACTAATAAAAAGGCGAGACTAAAACATACAATATTGTAAACGCCATTAATGCCACCCGTTAATAACTGCGCCTCGGCAAAATAGTCGCTTTTGGCATCGATGGTGCCGTAGATGGATGAGCTGAGTGCAAGAGTGATATATTGCCAATAACAAAACATTCCGAACCAAGTTAGAAACTGCACAGGAATAAGCTGCTTCATGGTAGAAGGCATGTCTTTTATTGCTTCTTTAATTTCAAGCAAGGCTTTAATTGTCCTACCACCTTTAGCTTTTTCTGATTTTAATTGAGCTAATTCTTCTGCGCTAGGGGGATATTCCTTGGTCGTTAAAACCGAAAAGAGTACCGTTACTATTGAAGCGACTGCGCCAATTCCAAATGCCCAATAAGTAAAAGTGGGTATGCCATTATCCATTTTATCGCTAATGGAAATTAAACCAAAAGATACAATTATAGCCGGGGCGAAATTGGCGAGGGTAGTGCCTAAACCGGTAAAAAAGCTTTGCATTAAAAAGCCCAAGGAGTGCTGCTCTTCGGGTAAAATATCGGTTATAAAAGCTCGATAAGGCTCCATGGCAATATTGTTCGCGGCATCTAATATCCACAATAAGCCCGCGGCCATCCATAGGGTTTGTGAAAAAGGCATTAGTATTAAGGCCAAGGAAGCTAATATGGCTCCAATTAAAAAGTAAGGCTTTCGTCTCCCGAATTTTGGCGACCAAGTACGGTCGCTTGCGGCACCAATAATAGGCTGCACAATTAAGCCGGTGATAGGCCCCGCTAACCATAAGATGGCTAGTTTTTCCGGTTCTGCGCCCAGATAGCTATAAATGGCGCTCATGTTACTCTGCTGCAATCCAAAACTAAATTGAATTCCGAAGAAGCCAAAGTTCATATTCCAGATGCTTAAAAAGCTTTGTTTTCTAATTAGTCCCATTTGGCTGGCTAGAGTTTAAGGTAAAAGCACCGTCTTGACTTTCTATTCGCAAAGTTTTGTTTTTTAAGTCTACTTTAAGCTCAGTCCAAAATTGGTCTTTTTGCCAATGCAAGCAAATTTGAGAATCGTCACTTGGCCGCACGCTAAATTCGCCATTAAAGGCGGCTTGAGTATTTCTAAATTCCATTAGTGCTAAGAGTTTTTGCACTACCGGCTTTTGCATGGCGATATCAACTTCCTTAAAGTTTAGGTAGGGGCGATTGATGTCACGCCCCACTTTGGTTTTTTCAAGCAGGTTAATATCATTCGCCGCGGCTAACAAGCCACCGTAATATACTTGGGGAATGCCAGGGCAGAAAAACTGAATCGCACGGGCAATCAAATAGACCTGGTCATCGCCACCTAAGGCATCGTAATAGCTAGAGTTTACTTGGTAAAGGTCGAGATTTGAAGCGGCAGCTCCGGTCGCCATTTTACTAGAATCATTAGAGTTTTTATGGATGCTGTTTACTAAAAGATCAATTTCTTGATGCGATAAAATGCCCGCTTTGCCATCAACATCAGCTATGTCCATTACTCCAATACCATCGTGGGTGTCTAGTACAGTGAGGCAATTTTTAGGACTAATGGCAAGCCATTGCTTTAAGCGAGATGAATTTCTTGTAAAGAGGGTATATAATACTAAAGGTGGTAGCACAAAGTCGTAAACATAATCTACTCTTTCGGCAATTGCTTTTTGAATTTCATGATGGGCGTGAATTTCGCACAGTACTTCCAAATGGTAACTATGGGCTATTTCACAAATTTCGCTTATCAAGTCGAAGGTTTCAGGAAGCATAAAGCAAGAGCTTCCTGCCTTTTTAATCGCATAGCCAATGGCGTCGAGGCGAATCATTTTCACCCCCGCTTCTGAAAATTGCTTGATTAAGCGATGCAAGTATTTTTTTCCGGCCTCTGATTGCACATCAATGTCTAATTGATGCTGGCTGAAAGTCGTCCAAAATTCTATTTTTTCGCCACTATCTAACTTTCTTAAGCTAAAAGGGCGATTAGGGCGAGGACGGTAAATTTTATTAATATCTTCTTCGGTAGCCCCATTTGGAAATACTTTATCCTTGGTGAGGAAAAGTTCGAAATAAGGAGACTTGCTTCCTTTGGCTTTTACGTCGATGAAGGGCTCTGATTTATCGGAAATATGATTTACAATCAAATCTACCGTAAGGGGAAAATCGCCACTCAATTTTTTAATATCCTCCCAGTTCCCAATTCGAGCATCAACCTGATCGTGATTTATGGGATCATAACCCGCATCAGCCCCATCAATGGGTGCGAAGAAGGGTAAGAGATGCACTCCTCCAGCCAAAGCAGGTTTTAAGTTATTAGTAAGATAACGATGTAGGTCGCTAATCTGGCCCTGACCAAATCGATCAGCATAAGTGATGAGCTGTACTTTGTTATTCATAGGAGGATAAACTTGAAAATCAGGGTATTAATTAAATTTTGCGAGCAGAAAAGGTAAAAAAGGCAGATCACTAGAAAATAGTAACCTGCCTTTTTGGAAACCAAATATATTTTAGAAGTTCAATACAATACCCGCTACAATTGAACGTCCTGCAATAGAACGAGCTCTGAGGTAGTTTACTTGACCTTCGGTAATAGAACCTTCTTCAGATTCGGTAATACCAATGGTATTGGTAAGGTTGTTTACATTAAGGTTAAAGTTTAATCCCTTCTTAATTTGGAAAGAAACGAAACCGTTGATAATAGCGTAACCAGGCATAATTAGCTGATTGTCATCTTGTGCATAAGAGCTAGTTTGGCCCATAACACTTAAGCCTAAAACATGGCCACCTTTGAAATTATAGGAAGGTAAAAGATTGTAGCTTAATCCGGGCTGACGGCGCGGGGTATTGCCAATATTAGTTAAACCATCGTTGTCTATAATTTCCGCATCTACGTAAGTAAGAGCAGCTCTAACATCTAGGTTTTTAATCTTTAAGAAGCTTTCTACTTCCAGTCCGTAAGATTGATAATCGTTACTTAACACATTTTGGGTAGTCGCTTCAACTCCTGCTTCTTCTTTAGTTTGTGCATAGAAAGCCGTTACAAAAATGCCACCCGCTTTAAAGCGCTGCTTATAGCCTAATTCTCCTTGAAAAAGTGAGTTTTTAGGGGCTAAGTTTTCTAAATATGGGCCGCCTTGGTGCCAAGTTGCACGCTCACCGTTCCCTACATAGCCTTGGCTAGCTCTGGCAAATACCGCATTGTTATCGCTAAGCTTATAGTTTACCCCGAGGCTGTACGAAAGATAATCGTAAGAATAGTTTACGGCTCTAGCATTGTTATTATCAACGCGCGCAACACTTTGCTCAGGCACATCTATTACGCCGTTTCCATTAACATCTACGTTAGCCACATTTTGACTAGGAGTAACTAAACCGTTTACGGTAACGAAATCGTAACGTAGTCCAGCATCAATATTCAAGTTGTCGTTAACACTTAGGGCAACGTTAGCATAAGGGGCTAAGTTATTATAGGAAGTACTGTATTTCCCCACACAGCAGTTATCCCAAAAGGGAACGCCATAGGCTAATTGACCATTGTCGGTAATGTCACGGCCGTTGCTATTAATGTTTAAGAGCTGTCCGTCTTCTTGCACTTCCATTAAAAAGCTATTCCACAACCAAGACATTTGGATATTTTGTTGACCGTAAAAGGCACCTAAAGTAAGGTCGATATTGCCAAATTTCTTGCTTACACGCGTATCACTCATAAAGTTGTTGAAGTTTTCTAACTCCACATCAAAAAGGTGAATGCGTTGCGCTAAACCATTGTCGGTATCGGTAATTTCTTCACCGCTTGTTACACGGTTAATGGTGTAAGGTGAAACGGCACCACCAGCAGTGGTATCGCCTGTGCCGCGAAGAATGCCTTCCATTAAGCTGCTTGTTGTGCCAACTTGGGCGGTAAATGGAGCAATAAAGCGACCACCATTAATGGCCATACGCGAACTACTATTTAGTTGCCAGCCATTACCAAGGTCAAAATCGAATTGCACACCAACAGCGCTGGATTTACTATGAATACCATCGTTAATATCCGAAGTTCTTCTTTCGCCATTGGGACCAAAACCAGCACTTTGTTGAAAGAAAGGAGAGTGCAAACCATTACTAGCTGCATTTAAACCATCAACCGATTCCCAAGTTGGGTTGGCGTTAGTTCCGCTTACTTGAATAGGCATAGGCATATAAGCCGCGGTACGATCGTTTAACATTTTAAAGTAGACTCTAGCTGTACCATTGTCGAAACGCTTGGTTAAGTTGGCTTTTATTTGTCCACCATTGTTTACTAAAGTATTTGCATTTCTGGGGCCTTCACCTTGGCGGAAGAAGCCACCAATATTGAAGCTTAGGCCATTGCCTATTGGAGCTCCATAGTTAAATTCTGTACGCATCGATTGGTAATCTACTCCGAAAGAAGTTCTAACTGTTCCGCCAGCAACATTTCCTGTTTTAGAAATAAAGTTGATAATACCAGCTGGGCCATTGCTAGTCGCCGTTGCCGCAGATCCGCCTCTAATAGCTTCTATTCTCGCTACAGTTGGATCGAGTCTTAAATACTGATCTTGCGTGCTAAAAGCAATGTCACCGTATAAAAGAATAGGTAAACCATCTTCTTGTAATTGCAAATAGCGCGAACCACCGGAGGAGATAGGAACCCCTCTCACGGTAATGTTAGTATTACCATCACCCGCAGAAGCCTCTGCTTTGATGCCGGGAATATTACGGAATACTTCCGCTGTGGTGCGCGGCGCCGACTGCTCAATAATTTTTGGATCTAGCGTAGTTACTGAAACACTAGAAGCCAATTTAGATTTTTCGTTCATCACCCCAGTAACCAATACTTCGTCGAAGCTCATGGCATCGGGGTTTAATTGAAAATTTAAGTTTACCGCCTGACCATTAAGTTGTACTTTTTTGTACATGGTTTGGTATCCAATAAAAGATACCGCAACTTCTTGCTCACCTTTTAAGGATGTGTTTAAGCTGAACTTTCCGTCTAAATCAGTAACGGTTCCTTCGCTGCTGCCTTTAATTAAAATATTGGCATTAGGAATGGGCAGATTATCTTCGTCGGTAACAATACCGCTAATAGAGCTTTGCGCTACAGCGCTAGTTAAACTTAAGAGGAATAGCATTCCTAAAAAGGCAAACCTAAAATTGAAGCTTAAATTGGATAGTCTTTTTTTCATGTTAGCAATTTGTTGTTAGAGATGGTGGACATAAAATCTATTTTTGTTCTTGGATAGTATGGTGTTAATGGAAAAACAAAGTGTGATCAGTACGTTATTTCTTTATTAACTGAGGCGAAGCTAGTTAAAGACAAGGCTAGCTGCAATAAGTGTAGATGAGACAATTCTACTTTAACGATAACGTAATCGTTTTCGTAGGTGTAATTTATAATGGTTTTAAATAATAAATTAGCTTTTTAAGCTAAATCGGGCTGAGAAATGGCACAACATAGAACAACTTTAAAGGATATAGCCGAAAAATTAGGCATTACCGTTACCTCCGTTTCTAAAGCTTTGAAAGATTATCCAGACATCAGTGCGGAGACAAAAAAGGCAGTGAAGAAACTTGCGAAAAAGCTTAATTATCAGCCAGATAGTAGGGCTATCGCCATGAAGCGCAATAAGTCTAACATTATTGGCGTAATTATTCCCGAGATAGTACATTACTTCTTCTCCAATGTTATTCAGGGAATAATGAGCTACTGTGATCAAAAAGGATATCAGGCGCTAATCGCTTTATCTAATAATCAAAAGAGCTTGGAAAAGAAGCAGGTGAACTTAATGTTTAATACTCGGGTAGATGGGGTTATCGCATCCCTTGCCAATGAAAGTGCTAAAGCGAAGCATTTTAAAATTTTGAAGGAGTATAATATTCCCTTGGTGCTTTTTGATAAAATTGACGAGCGTTTTGAATGTAATAAAGTTAAGATTGATGATCGTTTCGGAGCCTTTCTTGCCACCGAGCATTTAATAAACAAAGGCTGTAAACGCTTGGCCCATATTCGGGGGCCACAGCATCCTCTTAATGCTAAGGAGCGGTATAACGGTTTTTGTGATGCCCTAAAAAAACACAACTTAGAGCTCGATCCTACCTTGATAAAAATTTGCGAAAAGGTAACCCTAAGCGAAGGCTACGATTTTGCGAAAGAGTTGTTGGCAATGGATGCTCTACCGGATGGAATTTTTACCGTTACCGACCAAGTTGGAGTGGGTGTAATTAAGGCCGCTCAAGAAATGGACATAAATATTCCCAAGCAATTAAAAGTGGTGGGTTTTAGCGACTCGCAAATTGCCCAGGTAGTTAAACCGAGTCTTTCTACCATTCATCAACCAGGCTATGAAATTGGGGAAACAGCGGCTCGCCTTTTAATTGAAGAAATAGAAACCCGTGAGGCGGATAGTGAAAGTCCGGTTGGTTTTAAACAAATTACTCTCGATACGTATTTAATAGAAAGAGAATCTACTTAAGGGTTTTAGCCTGTTTTTATGGTAGCGTTCTTTTAACTAACTTTCCAATCTTAAATAATCCTTATGAATAAAAAGCTATTTTTCTCTCTTATTGTATTGCTCTCTAGCGCAAGCGCCCTGCTGGCTCAACCATATTTGGTAAGCGCGACGCCCTTAGATACCACTTCGAAAATCTTTATCAATTTCTTTGCGAATGGAAGGGCACAGTATGATGTGGCGAACTATAAAATTATTTACAATACTGTTGAAACTGATGGTATTACTCCAACAACGGCTAGTGGCATGCTATGCATTCCCTTAGTGGCTTGTGATAGTTTTGGCTTGGTTTCTTATGACCACGGAACGGTTTTAATGCGCGAGGATGTCCCCTCACGGAATAATTTTGAGTCCACAATCGGAAAAGTTTTTGCCAGTACCGGCTATATCGCTACTATGCCCGACTATTTAGGATTGGGCGATAACCCTGGGATTCATCCTTACCTCCACGCCGAAAGCCAGGCTACGGCAACCATCGATTTAATTAGAGCTGCTCGCGAATATTTAGCGGCGAATATGCCTAACATCAATTTAAACGATGAGGTAATGCTTACCGGTTATTCCCAAGGAGGACACGCTGCTATGGGCACTGCTAAATACATTCAAGATAATAACCTCTTCGGTGAGTTTAATCTTATCGCAGCGGCTCCAGCTAGTGGTCCTTATAATTTGGCAGGCTCACAGGCGAATGTATTTATACAGGATTTACCCTACAGCAATCCTGGCTATGTAGTTTATCTGCTTTTTGGAATGAACCGTGCTTATGGTAATATTTTTAATGTGCCTGCCGATATTTTAAAGGCGCCTTATGATACGCTTATCCCGCCATTTTTTAATGGAATGTTTGAGATGGATACCGTAAATAATCTTTTGCCAGCCAATATTAGCGGTTATTTAGAAGATAGCGTTTTACAGGCCTTTATCGCCGATTCGGTAAATCAGCAACATCCTATTTGGCAAGCACTTAATAACAACACAAATTACGACTGGACTCCCCAAATGCCCTTGCGCATGTACTATTGTACTGCCGATGAGCAAGTTAATTATCAAAACTCCCTTGATGCCGAAGCGGCCATGAATAGTAATGGTGCGCTCAATGTAAAGGCCTTGTTTAATGGAAATTTAAACCATGGGGGTTGTGTAGTACCAAGCGTTTCTGCTGCGGGTTTCTTTTTCGATAGTTTAAGTACTTCTTGTACAAGCTTCGTGGGTTTAATGGAAAATGCCTTAGCGGAGATGAGTGTTTATCCTAATCCCACCGAGGGAAAGCTGTATTTCGAATTTAGTAGTGAAATTAAAGAATTGAGCATAGCCATTTACAATGGTAGTGGTCAACTTGTTTTAAGCAGAGTACAGTCAAGCCAGGATGCGCTGGATATCAGTAATCTGCCAGCCTCGCTCTATTTCGTTGAAGTAAGAGCGGCAGAGTCGGTGCAGCGCTTACGAATATTAAAACGGTAAAGCACAACAGTAGAGTAAAAAAACAAAGGCCGTCTTAGATTAAGTTCTAGACGGCCTTTTTCTTTTCCTATGGATGCCTGTTCAAGGTAACCTAGTTTTTGAGAAACTCAAATTGTTATTGGCACTAACTTATTTTGAAATCTTTTGTAGCTTTTCTTGAGCGGCTTCCCATTGTCTCATTTTCTTTTCTAAGCTTACTTTCTTGGCTTCGTATGTGTCGTAAAAACCTGCCTGTTCGGAAAGAACTTTAAACTGCTCAGGATCTAACATCTTGGCGTCAATCTCTTCGATTTCACTTTCCAGTCTTTCAATTTCCTGCTCTAGCTTTTCCACTTCTTTTTCCGCTTTACGCAGATCCTTGTCCAATTGCTTTCGCTCCTTATAGTCTAGGCCGGTTTCTGCTATTTTAGCTTTTTCAATGGCTTCGGCTTTTACCTTAGTGGCATCCTTCTCTTTCTCTAATTGACGGAAATCTTCTAGTTTTCGAGCTTCCAAGTATTCATCGATATCCCCAATAAACTCGTTTACGGCCCCATCGCGGAATTCGTAAATTTTATCGGTTAAGCTTTGCAGGAAATGTCTATCGTGGGAAACCACCACCAAAGTACCATCATATTGTTTTAGGGCATTTTTAAGCATGTCCTTACTCTTTAGGTCCAAGTGGTTGGTTGGTTCATCCATAATCAAAAGGTTATGCGGGAAAAGCAATAATTTACAAAGGGCCACGCGGCCTTTTTCCCCACCAGAAAGAACCTTTACTTTTTTATCAACGTCTTCACCACTAAACAAGAACGCCCCTAAATAGTCACGCGATTTTTTGCGTAAGTCTTCAGGAGCGGCATCTTCAATGGTCTCCAATAAAGTTTTGTCACCGGCTAAGGTTTTCGCTTGTTCTTGGGCATAGTAACCAAAGGTTACATTGTGTCCTAATTCCAGTTTGCCTTCATGCTCTAAATGTTCGGCAATTATTTTTATTAGGGTAGATTTCCCCTGACCGTTTTGTCCAACGAAGGCAACTTTTTCGCCGCGTACAACTTCAACATCTACATTTTTAAAGATGCGTTTTTCGCCAAAGGCTTTACCAACCTTTTCGGCTTTTAAAACCACCTTACCAGCCCGTGGAGCAGGAGGGAAGCGGAAGTTGATTTTACGGGCATCATCGTCATCAATTTCAATGCGGTCCATCTTATCTAGCTTCTTAATAAGGTTTTGCGCAAAGGCAGCTTTAGAAGCTTTGTAACGGAACTTCTCTATAAGTTCTTCCGTCTGTTTTATTTCTTTCTCTTGGTTCTTTTGCTCTTGGAACTGCAGCGTACGCCTTTCCTCTCTTAAAGCCACAAAACGTGAATAAGGGACTGGGTAATCGTAAACTTTACCATTCACTATTTCCACGGTGCGCTTGGTAATTTCATCCAAAAATGCTCTATCGTGAGAAACCATTACTACCGCGCCTTCGTAATTTTTCAGGAAGTCTTCCAACCAAATAATAGAAGTAATATCTAAGTGGTTGGTGGGCTCATCTAAAAGTAAAACATCATGCGCTCCTAAAAGTAATTTGGCGAGTTCAATACGCATACGCCAACCACCGCTAAACTCAATGGTTTGTCGGTGAAAGTCATCGGGTTTAAAACCGAGACCAAGTAAAATCTTTTCCAGCTGGGCATGGTAAGTATAGCCCCCTACCAAATTGAAACGATCGGTATAGTAGTTCAGATCTTCGATCAATTTCATGTAAGAATCAGTTTCGTAATCCTCGCGTGTTGCTAATTGGTGATTTATGTCATCAATAGATGATTGGAGATGCTTAATTTCGCCGAGTGAAGATTCAGCCTCTTCCATTACGGTTCTCCCGTCGTGTAAGGGCAGTTCTTGGGGCAGATAACCAATTTTGAATTCTTTCGGTTTACTAATTGTGCCACTATCCACGGAGGCTTCTCCGGCAATAGTTTTAAGTAAAGTTGATTTACCTGCGCCATTACTGCCAACCAGGCCGACTTTATCGGTGGGGTTTACTAAAAAACTGACCTCATTAAAAAGCATGCGGTCATTAATTTGTAAGCTGAGTTTATTGATACCTAACATTTGGCAAAAGTAATTTTAACTAATGAGTATATTTTCAAAAGGATCGAAGATCTACAGTATTTTTAAATTTCGTTGTCCTCGCTGTCAAGAAGGGGATGTTTTTGAAGATTCAAACCCTTATAATTTTTCGAAACTCTTTAAAATGCACAACAATTGTCCGCATTGTGACTTGCGCTACGAGCTTGAACCGAGTTTCTTTTACGGTGCGATGTATGTGAGTTACGGTTATTCGGTGGCAATTTTTGTTGCGACTTATATTTTGATGAATATGTTCTTCGAGCCAACGATAAAACAAATTATCCTTGTCCTCTTGGGAGTAGTTATCGTTTTATCGCCGCTGGTCTTGCGTTTATCGCGGGTTACCTGGTTAAATCTATTTGTAAAATACGATCCTACCAAAAAAGGTCCTCGTCATAAATAGTGGACTTTATTATTCATAAGGGATCTCAGGTCTAATCTTACGTCAAAGTCGCTTTAGTTAAAACGCTGCAGGTCCCAAGTGGGGTCGAGTTCATTTCCATAGATGAGGTATTTACAAAAGTGTTCGCTTAAATAGGGCGCCATTAGTATACCACGGGAACCTAGGCCGTTAAAGCAATAGCTACCATTATTGAGCTTGCCTAAGAGTGGTTGACGATCTTTTATATTGGGTCGAACTCCCGCTAGGTGTTCTACTAGCTCATAAGGGCCTGTGTAGAATTTCTCCAGATCTGATCTCAAGCGAGAAAGGCCTTCTGGACTGGTTTCGTCGTTTAAATTGTGATGTTCATAGGTAGAGCCGACTTTATAGAGTTGATTTCCTAAAGGCAGGGTGAAAACACTACTGTGTAGCCCATAATCAGGGGAAAGAACCGGAGACTTTATTATCATCACCTGACCTTTGGTTTTGGTGAAGATGGATTGGAATTGCGGAAATTGTTGACTTAATAGGTGCCCACTGCAGTAGATGTGTTTGTAATTGGGGTAGTCGTCAGCTTTGAAAGATTCCTCAATTAGAACCCCTTTTTCTTTTATAACTTCTCTCCAGCTGCTGATCATCTGTTGAGTATCTACCCAAAAAATGTTCTTAACCTTGGCATAGCCAAAGGGAGAATTAACATTGGCAATTTCATTTTGGGCAATTTCACCTAAGTAGGATTGTAGATGCGCTTTACTTGCATTTTGTTGCCAATCATTAATTTCTCCGATACTTTGAAAAAGATGATAGAGGGGCAAGGGGTGAAAGAAATTGGTTTTTAGGTCCTTTTCCATCTCTTGATAGAAGCGGCTTAGGTTCTCGGTAAACAGTTCGGCTCCCTTCACCCATTTCTGGCGTTTCAATACCACAGGATTTGCTAATCCAGCCGCAATTCTAGAAGAGCGAGAATATTGTGGGTCATCAATTACTTTAAATCGTATCCCGATTTTGTCCAGTTGATAACTGAGAATGGTACCAGCAATACCTTGCCCAATAATTAGGTAATCTTTGTGTTCCATAAAAAAAGCCCCGCAATAGCGAGGCTTCTAATTTTATAATAAATTCTAGTATTCCCAAAGTTCAGCTTCCATATTGCGAAGATTGGTTTTAATCCGCTCCGCTTCTAAAAGTTGATCTAGTCTGGTACTACGTTTGTATTCTTCAATCTGACGATCGTAAACATTGTCTTCTTTATAGATCACGGAATCAAAGAAGCGCAAGTGAAATACTTGATCGTACGTTAAACGTGAGCTATTATTATGGCCGTTAAATGCGGTGTGTGTAGCCATGGCCATACGAGCATCTGGGAACCATACCCAAAATAAGTTGTATTTTTCTAGTGTTTTAGGATTTTCTACGATTGGAGAGATACCTAAAATTCTATTTTTCAACTCACCTCTTTGTTTATCGAAAAACCAATCTGATTTGATTTCCCAAAACTTCACATCTTTTGAAGTTATCGAAGTGGTATCAATCAAAAGAATTACCGATGGATCATCGGGATCTTTAATAGTATCAATCATTTGAACATAGCTCGCTGCTTGTTCTGCAGTAAGAGGTGTTTCGAAACGGTCATCGCCAAAAACTTCAATAATGGTTCCCTCGGTCATAATCCCATCGATAATTACGTCGTAAAGACTTTTACGATCGGGAATAGCCTGCACTGGATAATAAAGATGAAGATTCATTTTTTGTCTCAAATCAATACGCTCCCAGTGTCGGGTGCTCCACATCATATCGGCTTCACGCAGATAAGGGTAAGGAAAAACCTGATTGTGATGGTAGTCCTTTGGGGCATCAGGAATAATCCCATCATCCGATGGAGATATAACTTGCGCAGTGCTTGTTGTAGGCATCACATAAAGTGCGGCCAGTGTTAAACAAAAAATTAATCTTTTCATATCTAAAATCTAATTAGCTAACGTCAACTGATATAATACCAACGCGGTCAACTTGTAAGTTATTTGGACCTTTTGCTTTGATGTTGCGGATAGTAACCGTAGAACCTGGTCTTAGTCTTTCGATTTTCGCCTTTAAGGCAGAAGGGATCTTGTTGCTATTCTTCACTCTTTCGGGCGGAGAACCAGGGATGGCAATTTCATAAGAAGTAACTACTAGGTCTAAGTCGAAAGCAAAATCTTGGAATGCGGCTTCAATCGTAGAGTTAGCAATAGCTCCTGCAGAGAAAACACCTTCACTCCGCTTGTATATTGTTCCAACTGCTGGTGGCAAACCTTTTATACGGAATGTCTTGCTGCCTGCATTGCGCATAACTTTTGTTCCATCTGGTTTAGTATCCTCCACGGAAACCGTGATATTGATCTCTTTTCCAGAAATTCCAGAAACATCGGCCATGTAGTTTCCATTAGAACCAGATACACCTTGACCTGAAACACGAATCTTAGAAGGATCTATCCCAGGAACGCCAATTTCAATAGGGTTAGGAACCCCACGGTAAAGCACATTCATTTTAGAAGGAGAAATAACTACTGAAGGGGGCGCAACAGTATAGGTGGTGGTAGGAATTTCATATTCTACATCACCTTTACCAATTTGCTTGATAATAATTTTACCACCCCAAGTTTGCTCACCTACGCTATTAGCGGGGAAAGAAATCTTACCTTTCCCATTTTCAATCTTTTCGGCAGAAAGTGTTTGACCGTTGATGATTATGGTAGGATCTTGAGAGTCATCATAAGCCGCTAAAAATACATCAGCTTCGTAAGTTCCGCCTTGTGTGATGTAATTGGTGTTAGCCATAACCATAGCTTTTACGGTATTGAAACTTACTTCACCTTCACCAATTTTGCTTCCTAAGTGGCTTAAAACCTCAGATTCAGCATTTCTTACACGTGCTTGGATATCCGTTAAGAAAGGAATAATAGCACCCAATGGATATTCACCGAAAGTGGCATATTCCCAACTTACTTGTTTATCACCTTCTTTCTCGTCAGCGGTGTTAAAAGCACCTTCTAAGCTTGCTTTGATCGCGGGATCATTGTCGGCAATTTTGATAATCTCATTTCTGAAATTATCTAATTTAACTTTTAAGTCAGTAGCCTTTTTAGGACCTTGTTCAGCTAATAAATAAGCTGCTGGTTGTGATTTTGCATCTAAAGCTTTGGGAGCTCCAGTTTCCTCGTCGTAGCCACCACTAACTGATACAAGGGAATCCTTCATATCGTGGATATAGGCGAATACTTGGTCTGAAACCGCCTTTACTTCATATGCTTTATCTTTCCATTTTAACGCTTTATCGGGATTGTCCTTAGCGGCCTCGTTAAAAGTACCGTATACATCAGCGTTCTTATTCTCAACGGTAGTAATAGTTTGTGATAAACTATCCTCCAATTTAGTAAGAGCCTTCAATATATCTTTGGAAACGTTCAATGCCAGCATCGCGGTTAACACGAGGTACATCATGTTAATCATCTTCTGCCGCGGCGATAGTTTTCCTCCAGCCATTCTTGTTGTATATTTTTGGTTTAGACTATTGTTTAACTAATTCTAGTTACTGCGATTAACATTCATTGCTGAAAGCATACCACCGTAAACTGAATTAAGCTGAGTCATATTGGTAACTAGGCTAGATACTTCAGTAGATAATTTTTCAGAACCTTGAATTGAAGAGTTTAATTTTTCCATTAAGGTATTCTGCGTTTCCATGTGGTTAGCAGAGCTTTCCAATTGAACTGCATAAAGAGCATTTAAAGACTCCATGTTTTTGGAGGCTAATGACAATTGCTCGTTATAGGCGCCAGTGGCAGCAGCAGCTTCACTAGTTTCAGTTAATTTACTAGCCGCATCACCGAAACGACGAAGTCCATTGCCAAGGCTATCAATCAGTTCACCATCGATTTTAGCTTCTTCAAGCATACGATCTAATTCTTGTGTAGCGCTAAGTTGACGATTGTAAGAAGAATTGAATTCAGCTTCATCGTCAGACATCCCAGCAAGTTCTGGATAAACTAGGGTCCAATCTACTTCTTCACTAGGCTTTTCGAAAGCTGAGAAAAAGAAAATAACTGCTTCCGTAGTTAGACCGATTACAAGCATGTAATCTGCCCCTGGAAGGTGAAGGATTTTAAACATCGCTCCAAGAATTACTACTGCGGCACCCCATCCATAAAGTTTTGCCATGAAATTTTTGAAACGCTTGCTGTTTACATCGATTAACGCCATGTGAAAAAATTAAAATTAAATTGCTTGTTTGAAAAATAAATTAAAAGTCTGCTAAATCACGACCCATGAAACTTTGCACGGTACGGAAGCCAACATAGGACTTGGCGGTATCGGCATATTCATAATCGCGGGTACTTACTTGCAGATAGTAAGCCACATCTTTCCAGCTACCACCGCGGGTAACCTTGCGTGTTAAAGTAGGCTCATCACCTTCCCTAGCATTGTATTCAAAGTTTGCACTGATATCAGAAACGTAGTAGTAACTAGCTGCTTCAAAAGCAGTATTAGTCCACTCGGCCACATTACCAGACATATTGTAAAGGTCAAAATCGTTAGGAGCGTAAGCCGTAACTTTTACAGTATAAATACCACCATCGGCCGTAACATTACCTCTTAGAGGTTTAAAGTTCGCTAAATAACAACCAGAACTGTTCATTGCGTAAGGACCACCCCATGGGTAAGGATTTAATTCTTGTCCACCTCGTGCGGCATATTCCCATTCAGCTTCCGTAGGTAAACGGAATTCTTGCTCCGTAAAATATCCACTTGCTTTTAAATAGTCGTTGCGATACTTTGTTCTCCAGTTACAGAAAGCACGCGCTTGATACCAGCTTACACCTACTACAGGATAGTCATCGTAAGCAGGGTGCCAAAAATATTTGTCATGCATTGGATCATTGTAGCTGTAAGTAAAATCATGTATCCAACATAAAGTATCAGGATAAACATTCACTACTCCTCCTTCAAAAAAGGAACTACGATCAGAAATTTCTTTACTATCTTTTACATAATCGCGGTAAGAGAAAAACTCACCGTCTTGATCAGAATCATTATGATCGAATTCAACGCGATTCGATTTTTGTGCAGCCTTCTGTTTATTAATCCAAAAGAATGCATAGTTAAGTTGACGTGCGTCAATCATACGTCCACCCATAAATTGCTCTTCTGGGGGTAAGTACATACTTTCAATAATTTCGGTATACTCAGCCGTAGGGTAAGCTTCCGTGCTCCACTCTAAATAAGGCTCCCAATCAATATGACGCTGCATACTATCAGGGAAATTTAGTGAAACATATTCTTGAAAGAAAGTAGGATCTTCCTGATTTGCAGCATCAATAAATTCGTAACCCTCAACCAAACCATCTTCGCCTAAACGATAACGTGTGATAGAATCGCGCACCCAACGCACGAATTGACGATACTCATTATTGGTGATTTCGGTTTGATCCATCCAGAAGGAAGGAACCGATACTGTTTTAGTCGGCGAAATCAATGCGTAAGGCACATCTTGATCTGCATTACCCATATTATAGGAACCTTGTGGAATATAAACCATACCAAAAGGTTGGGATGGATACCAATTAGGTCTGTCGGAAACTCCGACTAGTTCGCCGTAGTCATTACTGCTGCAACTTGCAAAGAGTGCGGCACCGAGGGTTAGTATTAGGATTCTTTTCATTGTCGTTGACGTTGTATTTTGTTGATCAACAGCTCCCCAAATTTAGGGCTGCTATATTACAAAAATCTTGGGTTTTTATAACTTCCTTTTGAGGGAGGTGGAATTTCTATTTTAAAACAGTATTGAATCATCACTTCGTGGCTTCCTCCACCCTGTCCCGAAAGGGGCGAAGTAGCTACGTCATAAGAATATCCAAGCCTAATATCGGGAGTAACCTGCCACCCAAGTGTAGCTGCAACAGCATCTTGCAACCTGTAGGTAACGCCACCCCAAAACTTATTATTATAAACTCCTGTAACATTCACATCAAAAGTGGTACTGCCAGAAGTTAATTTTACAAGGGTACTTGGTCGTAATTCCCAGTTGGTTGCTGGGATGGCCCAATTATAACCTCCCATGGCATAATAATGTCTAGCATTCTTAAAAAATGCTACCGCTGCATCTCCGCCTTGTGAATTTACATCGGCAGCCGATTCAATTACGCGTGTACTAGAAATACCTCCCCAGAAATTTTGGTTTTCGTAATAAACACCAAAAAGGCCATCTACTTGAAATCCATTTGCATCAATAGCTGGAATGGCCTCGTCAGTTCCACCACCGGGTGTATTGTAGTCCGAAGGGATCCAAACAGCATCGCCTAATGATTGATTTAAGAAAGATACTCCTAATCCGACTCCTAATGTACCGTTCGCAAGCTGAAATTGATAAGCATACATTAGGCGGGCGCTTACATTGTTGAAAAAACCAATTTGGTCATTAACAATACTTACTCCAATACCACCACCAATTTTTTTGATAGGAATGTTAGCATTAATATTTTGAGTGGTTGGAGCACCTTCAAAACCCACCCATTGGCTGCGATGCAGCGCGTTTAAACAGATGGCACCACCAGATCCAGCGACAGCCGGATTGTAATAAATGCGGTTGTACATAAACTGCGTAAACTGTACATCTTGCTGAGAATGAGCAAGAAAGGGCAATGCAAATATGATGAGGAGTAAAGTTTTCTTCATCTAGGGACAGTGTTAAAAATTGTTAACAACGGGTTGTTGAGATCCCAAATATAAAGGTTTGATAATATATGCATTCAGAAAAAGTTAATTTTCCTTAAAAATTTGTTGACAAGTACTGAAATTCAGACTGCTTTTTTCATCGCCTTCCACCATCTTTCGGGAATTTCATTTTTCATTGCTTCTTGATAGTCGCTATAACTACAAGGTATCAAAGTGTGCCTTGCTGAACTTAGTCCGGGATTGTTTTTAACGGGAACTTCTATCCACCATCTTCCCGAAAGGGGGCTTTTGTAAAAAACCAGTTCGTATTCACCCTCATTAATTAGTACGATGAATTTTTGATAATCTTTTTTGCTGGCAAAAGGGTAATCGCCTTTACGTTGATTAAAGCCTTCGAAGAAGTACCAAATCATTTGAGCTACTAAATGTGCGGTTCTACCTTCTTTGTCGGCCAAGGCATTGCATTCGTAAATGCCAAATGAGCTAACCTTGTCGCTAATTCCGCTGTAGCGTGCTAAGGCACAGGCTTCTTCTCCTGAAAATCCGTTAGGGCTGTGGAATGTATTTCCTGGGGCATCGCTTTGCCTAATGGCAGATAAGTCGAAACTTACCATATCGGCATCTCTTAAAATAGGTTCGCTTTCGCTGATGTGGTTGCGCATCTTGCCCAAGCGATACAATTCAAAATACATGCGCTCCATTAAATCAATTTCCTCCTGGTTTACAAAATAGGTTTGGTACCCGATGTTGCTAAAATTGTAAAGAATGTAAGGTTTTTGTAGAACGATGTGGCTGAGAAAGCTGCGATGATTGAGTTTTTCATTTTGCTTTCCTAAATCAAATTGAGCATCGATGCTCACTAAATTTACCGTTTGCTCCAACTCATCGTAGGCGCGGAAGTTTCCGTAGCAAATATCTTGGCTGCCGCCGATTATTAAGGGAATGATGCGCTTTTTTAAAAGGATGGAGCAGATTTCTCGAACTGCTACTAAGGTGTCGCTTACTTTTTCACCCGCGTAAATATTTCCCAAATCACAAGCCGAAAAAGACCAATTTCCCCAATATAAGGGATAAAGGTACTTTCTTACTTGATCAGGACTGTGCGCCGATCCGGGATTATCGCTACCGCGATCTTCCAAAACGCCAATAATAGCGATTTGCATTCCCTCTAAATCGGGGATGCCTTCAATTTCGCGATGAATAGCAAGGCTCTGTCCGATTACTTGCGAGTTACTCGCTTGAATCGATTCGATAATACTATTGCCAACAGGGCTTAGAAAATCCTCTAGCATCATTTTTTAGCAGCGGGTTTTTTAGCAGTACTCTTTTTCGCTGCGGTCTTTTTTGCAGGTGTTTTCTTTGCCGCTTCTTCCATAATAGCTAAACAATCTTCACGCGTTAGCTCGCCAGGGTTTTCAATGTCTTTGGGAAGCTTGTAATTTTTTCGACCCGATTTTAAATAAGGGCCATATCTTCCGTTAAGGATTTCAATTACCGGCTTATCTTCATCTAAAACCTTGATGTATTTATTTTTATCGGCTTCTAATTTGGCTTCCATAATTTCTATGGCGCGTTCCAATTCGATAGTCATAGGGTCGTCACCATCGGCTTCTTTAATGGAAGCAAAAGTGCTTTTGTAGCGCACATAAGGACCGAATCGCCCAAGGTTGGCTTCAATTTTTTCGCCTTTATACTCGCCCAAAGTGCGAGGAAGCTTAAACAGTTCTAGTGCTTC
>Ga0075467_10000113_pt1 | contig 56655 bp, 37 predicted proteins | sample DEB08_DNA_9_FD_75067 | JGI IMG/M metagenome (GOLD analysis project Ga0075467, IMG submission 75067) | Aqueous microbial communities from the Delaware River and Bay under freshwater to marine salinity gradient to study organic matter... | ecosystem: Environmental > Aquatic > Marine > Coastal ... | reverse complement strand
TAATCTTGTTGCATACTGTTAATCGGTAACGAAGGCAACGCTTCAGCGCCTTTGGGAACGCTTAACGTGGCCTTACCTTTCTTGTTCTTGGTCAGCATGTTTTCAATGTTGCAAACAAAGCCATATCCGGCATCACTCAACATCACAAACTGATCTGTATCGGCGCCCATCATTACGGCTTTGAAGGTCGCACCAATAGGTGGGCTAACGCTGCTAGTAAGCGGTTCGCCTTGACCACGAGCCGATGGCAGTTTATGCGACGGCACGGCGTAAGTTCGACCGGTTGAGTCGAGCGCTACCAACATTTGGTTAGATTTACCCTTGGCGGAGCTGAAATAGCTATCGCCTGATTTATAGTTTAAGTCTCGCGGATTAATTTCATGGCCTTTGGCTGCACGAACCCAACCTTGCGCCGACAACACAACGGTAATTGACTCACTCGGCACCAACTCGCTTTGGTTGATCGCCTTTGCCGCATCACGCTGAACCAGCGGCGAACGACGATGATCGCCAAATGCTTCAGCGTCTTCACGTAATTCCTTTTTAACCAGTGTTTTCAAGCGAACGTCAGACCCTAACAATAACTCTAGTCGCTCGCGCTCTTTCTCCAATTCGTCTTGCTCACCACGAATTTTCATCTCTTCAAGTTTCGCCAAGTGGCGTAACTTCAATTCAAGGATGGCTTCGGCTTGACGGTCAGATATATCAAAACGCTGCATTAATACCGGCTTTGGCTTGTCTTCAGCGCGGATTATTGCAATTACTTCATCGATGTTTAGAAACGCCGCTAACAGGCCTTCTAAGATGTGCAATCGATCGGTGACTTTATCGTAGCGATATTGCAGCCGGCGACGTACTGTTTGAATTCGAAATGTAAGCCACTCTTTAAGCGTTTCACGTAAATTATAAACATGTGGCCGACCATCAAGGCCGATCATGTTCATATTTACACCGTAACTTTTTTCCAAATCAGTGGTCGCAAACAAATGCCCCATCACCGCGTCAATATCAACGCGATTGGAGCGAGGCACAATAACCAAACGTATTGGGTTATCTTGATCAGACTCATCGCGTAGGTCGCTGACCATCGGCAATTTCTTGGCCTGCATCTGCGCCGCAACTTGCTCTAACACCTTTGAACCAGATGCTTGAAAGGGCAATGCATGGACGATGATATTGCCATCTTCCTTAGAGTACACCGCACGCTGGCGGATCGAACCATTGCCGGTATTATAGATATCCAAGATTTGCGCCTTAGGCGTGACAATCTCAGCCTCGGTAGCAAAATCAGGGCCCTGCACGAACTCACATAAGTCTTCGACGGTCGCTTTAGGGTTATCTAACAAATGCACACAAGCATCGACCACCTCTCTTATGTTATGTGATGGAATGCTGGTGGCCATACCAACGGCAATGCCAGAACCGCCGTTCAATAATATGTTCGGCAAGCGCGCGGGTAAATTAGTTGGCTCCTGCATTGTGCCGTCAAAATTTGGCTGCCAGTCGCTGGTGCCCTGACCCAATTCAGATAATAAGCTTTGCGCATACGGAGCCAAACGGGACTCGGTATAACGCATGGCGGCGAACGACTTAGGGTCATCGGTCGAGCCCCAGTTGCCTTGGCCATCAACTAAAGGGTAGCGATAGCTAAACGGCTGAGCCATCAATACCATCGCTTCATAACAAGCGCTGTCACCATGCGGGTGAAATTTACCCAACACGTCACCAACAGTACGCGCCGATTTTTTATATTTAGCGGCGTTATGCAAACCCAGTTCCGACATCGCGTAAACGATCCGCCGTTGTACTGGTTTTAATCCGTCGCCTACAAATGGCAGGGCTCGATCTAAAATCACGTACATTGAATAATTCAAGTACGCTTGTTCAGCAAATTCAGCTAAGGGTTGCTGCTCGGTATGGTCGTTCATTGATTATTTTTTCGTCCAAAAATGCATTAAGAAAAGCAAAAAACAAGACTACTCAAAGCCACCAACTTGGGCAACGTTAAAAACCATAATCGGTGAAAAAAGTTGGCCTCTTGGTGAAAAACCCTGACCAATCCCTGATGATTGACTACAATGGCTATTATTAACTCTGGCAACACCCAAATTCCGACACTTTATATGACCTACCCCGCCGACGTTTTCTTTGACATCGAGACCCTGGTAAATGTTGCGCAGGCTCGAAAAATCTTGATACTTGGCGATTGCCAGTCTAGTTTTCTCGATGATTATGCAGCACAAAAAGCGCTACTGAATCAAGAATCTAAAATCACGCATCTGGCTAACGCCAATCTTGATCAGTTTTGGCGACAACAACATCGATACGATGTAGCAATAGTGGTAAACCTGCTTGAACATCTCGATAAAGCCAAAGGCATGCAAATACTCTCTCGCTTACGCGATGTCTTAAGCCCTCAATATTGCATTTGTTTGCCGTTGAATAAAACCGGCAATGCCAGCGAATGGCAACTAACCGACTTATTTAGCTTTGCCCTTAGTAAGGTAGCTTCATATAGTCAAGATGGTGTCGAATACGGCCTGTTTAAATACAATATTAACGACTATAAAAAAACACCAGATTGGTTAAATTCGGACAATTGGGCAAACCCGCAAATGTGGGGCAAATACTGGTGGTAGATCACCATCGAGATCTAACACCTATTATCACTTAGAAGCAACTCATCAGCCAAATAAATAGTAAATATATTTGACTAAAGCCAAATTGTAAAAATTCAGTATACGGCCTTAAACCGCCATGCTAACATCACTCAAATAATCAGTCGGTTAAGCCTGTTGTTGAAAGGATTTAACCTCTATTTACCAAGATTTAGAAAACAAATTTGAGGGCGTAGATCTCGTGATTTGCGCTTAAAATCTAGCTCTGAGACCTGAGAAAAATAGCTCCATGAAAGCTACCGACATCAGCAATCCAGAATACTTTCATAAAGTAGTCGATTGCCAATATGCGTGTCCCGCGCATACCCCTGTTCCCGAATATATTCGATTAATTGGTCAGCGACGTTATAGCGACGCTTACATGGTCAACTGGGAGTCTAATGTCTTTCCAGGCATCCTTGGACGCACCTGTGACCGACCTTGCGAACCCGCCTGCAGGCGTGGACGAGTCGATGAAGAACCAGTGGCTATCTGCCGACTTAAACGAGTCGCGGCTGATAACAAAGACGACGCCGACGTTGCTGCTCGAATGCCGCTTATCCCTAGCCAAAAGAACGGTAAAAAAATCGCTCTGATTGGCGCTGGCCCAGCGTCTCTAACCGTCGCCCGTGACTTAATGCCGCTTGGCTACGAAGTTGATTTATACGACGAAAATGCTAAAGGCGGCGGTTTCATGCGCAGCCAAATACCGTCATTTAGGCTGCCTGAAGAGGTGCTCGATCAAGAAGTGGACTACGTACTAGACATGGGCGTAACACGACACTTCAATACTCGCGTTGAGAGCATGAGAAGCATACTCGACAAAGGTTATGACGCCATTTTTGTCGGCACCGGCGCTCCGAAAGCCAAAGACCTAATAATTCCAGGACGCGATGAAGCTAGCGATAATATTCACCTTGGCATCAACTGGCTAGAAAGTGTCGCGTTTGAACACCTAGACAGCATTGGCAAAAAGGTAGTTATTGTTGGCGGCGGCAATACCGCAATGGATTGCTGTCGCACCGCGAAACGTATCGGTGGTAAAGAAGTCAGCGTGACGGTTCGCTCTACCTTCGAAACGATGAAAGCCTCACCGTGGGAGAAGGACGATACCTTAGCCGAAGGTATTCCAATTTTACCCAACCACAGCCCGCGCGAATTCATCTTAGAAGATGGCAAGCTGGTAGCAATGACCTTCAACGTAGTTGCATCGAGCTACGACGAAAACGGCAAGCGCACGATTAAAGAAACTGGCGAGATCGTTACCATCGAGTGTACTGACGCAATTATGGCCATTGGCCAAGATAACGCCTTCCCTTGGATTGAGCGCGACATTGGTATCGAATTTGGCGAGTGGGACATGCCCGTCGTCGACAAAGTATCTTTCCAATCAAGCAATGAGAAAATATTTTTTGGTGGCGATGCCGCCTTTGGACCTGAAAATGTGATTACCGCGGTAGCGCATGGTCATCAAGCGGCGATTTCCATCGACCTATTTTTGAACGGCAGCTCTGTAAAAGAAGCCCGCCCAGCTCCAGGTACTAACTTAGTTAGTTCTAAGATGGGTATTCATCAATGGTCTTACGACAGCGCGGTGATCGACGATGACCGTCAAGCGTCGGCCCACATACCCGTTGAGCAGGCGTTGTCGAGTCGCAAAATAGAATCCGAGATTGGTTTTGATTTAGACGCGGCTTTTATCGAAGCCGAACGCTGTTTAAACTGCGATGTGCAGACCGTGTTTTTCGAGAAAAAATGCATAGAGTGTGATGGCTGCACCGACATTTGCCCGACCAACTGCATCACCTTTATTAATAATGACGAAGAAGGCAGTTTACGTGACAAACTAAATGCGCCCAGCGTCAATAAAGAGCAAGACTTATATGTCTCGACCGACCTGCCAACTGGCCGAGTTATGGTTAAAGACGAAGACATGTGCTTGCATTGCGGCCTGTGCGCCGAGCGCTGCCCAACGTCAGCGTGGGATATGCAGCAATTTTTATACACAGTCACAAAAGCCGGTAACGAGCCTGCCCCAATTTTAGTTGAACAAATGGGCGGTAAAAAGCAGGAGCAAGCAGCATGAGTCCAGTAAACCCTTCAAATCAAATAAATCGGGCTCCTGTACTAGAGCCAGTGATAAATGATTTCGTGGTTAAGTTTGCCAACGTCAACGGCTCAGGCTCAGCCAGCGCCAATAGCATGTTTGCCAAAGCGATTTTTCGCATGGGCATCCCGGTAAGCCCTCGCAATATATTTCCGTCAAATATTCAAGGCGCACCAACTTGGTATGAAGTTCGAGTCAGCGACAAAGGCTATCTTGGCCGCCGAGGAGGTCAGGTTGAATTAATGATCTCGGTAAACCCGCAGAGCATGACTCAGGATGTTGGAGAGGTTTGCCCAGGTGGTTACTTCTTTTATGACAACACTTACCCGCTCGATTTCAATCTAATTCGGGATGACATTCATTACATCGGCTTACCACTCACCAAAATCACCAACAGCAACTTTGAAGACCCGCGCTTACAGCAGCTTTTCAAGAATATTATCTATGTCGGTTCGCTTGCGTATTTGATTGGTATCGAATTTTCAGCACTTGAAAGCATTGTCATCGATACCTTTGCTAAAAAGCCAAAGCTGGTTCAACCAAACGTCGATGCATTGCAATTAGGTTTTGATGAAGCCAAGAAAGCCTTTGCAAATCCACTGCCGTTGCAACTCAAACGCAGCAATAAGAACGACGGTAAAGTATTACTAGAGGGCAACGCTGCCTGTGGCCTAGGTGCGGTTTATGCGGGTGCTACGGTTTGCGCTTGGTACCCGATTACACCATCAACCTCGGTCGCTGAGGGTTTCGAAAAGTACGCCAAGCAATTTCGAGTTGATGCGACAACTGGTGAAAATAATTTTGCTGTGATTCAGGCTGAAGATGAACTCTCGGCAATTGGCATGGTAATTGGCGCTAACTGGAATGGCGCACGCTCGTTTACCGCCACTAGCGGTCCCGGCGTGTCATTAATGCAAGAATTCTTAGGCTTAGCTTATTTCGCAGAAGTACCAGCGGTACTCATCGACGTGCAACGAACTGGCCCATCAACCGGAATGCCGACACGCACTCAGCAATCTGACATCTTGATTTCAGCCTACGCCTCACACGGTGATACTAAACAAGTTTTACTGTTCCCGGCAACGCCTAAAGAGTGTTTCGAATTGACTGCCGATGCTTTTGACATCGCCGATCGATTACAAACTCCAGTCATCATGCTTACCGATTTAGACCTAGGCATGAACGAGCATATTTGTGACGAGCTAGTGTGGGACGACAACCGACGCTATGATCTTGGCAAAATCATGACCGCTGAGGACTTAGATAATGCAACAGAAAAATGGGGCCGATACCTAGATGTTGACGGAGACGGTATTCCCTACAGAACCATCCCAGGCACCCACGCTGAAAAAGGGGCTTACTTTAATCGTGGCACCTCACGCAATGAGTATGCGGTTTACACCGAGAACGGTGCTGACTATCAACGCAATATGGAGCGTTTAGAAGTGAAGTGGGCCAGCGCACCAAAACACCTACCAAAGCCAATCATTACCGAACGTAATGCCACCAACGCAATTGGCATCATTCACTATGGCACTAGTTTAGCCGCCACTCACGAAGCGATTGACGAGCTAAGCGCCCAAGGCCATACAGCGAATGACTTACGTGTTTTAGCATTCCCATTTCACGCTGAAGTCGAAGCGTTTATTGAACGCCACGAGCATGTATTCATCGTTGAACAAAACCGTGATGCCCAGCTTAAAACATTAATCGTCAACGAGTTAGAAATCGCGCCGAAAAGCCTGAAGTCAGTTCTACACTACAACGGTGACCCGATCAGTGCGCGCAAGATCGTTGCAGGTATTACTGACATATTAGAAAACCAAGACACGTCAGCCAACGTAGCTTAAGAGACCGAATTTAACAGAGAGTATTATGAGTTTCTATAAACCAAGTTTTCGCCACCCAAGTGCCCCAAGTAATGAACTCGGGCTTACCACCAAAGCCTATGAAGGTGGCGTATCAACATTGTGCGCTGGTTGCGGCCATGACTCGATTAGCGCCGCAATGATTCAGGCCGTATGGGGCTTGAATATCGAACCACATCGCGTAGCAAAGATGTCTGGCATCGGCTGCTCTTCAAAATCCCCGAACTATTTTTTGGGCAAAGCTCACGGTTTTAATTCGGTGCACGGCCGTATGCCATCAGTCACCACGGGAGCCAACGTTGCCAACAGAGACTTAATGTATATCGGCGTATCTGGCGATGGCGATACCGCGTCGATTGGAATGGGTCAGTTCACTCACGTAATCCGTCGCAACCTAAATATGATGTATGTGGTCGAAAACAATGGCTGCTATGGATTAACCAAAGGGCAAGACTCAGCAACGGCTGATGAAGGGTCGAAGAACAAAAAAGGCCGAGCCAACCCATTTGAAGCGATAGACTTAGTCGCCCTAGCTCTAGACTTAGGTGCCACCTTTGTCGCTCGAAGCTTCTCCGGTGATAAAGACCAGCTAGTGCCTCTAATGAAGGCGGCTATGTCGCACAAAGGCTTTGCCTTAATCGACGTGATATCGCCATGCGTGACCTTCAACAATCATGCAGGCTCGACCAAAAGCTATGATCACACGCGTGAGCACGTGCAAGCAGGAGCCGTTCTCGACTTTGTACCGATGGCACAAGAAATCACGCTTGATCAAATTAAGGGTTCAACCCAAAAAGTTGCGCTTCATAACGGTGACTCAGTGCGCTTAAGTAAGCTAAGCGACAACTATGACCCGACTGATCGGCACAATGCTATTCGCACCTTGTTAGACCACAAAGCTCAAGATAAGTTAATGACCGGTTTGATTTACATTGAACCTGAGTCAGAAAATTTTCATGAGATGTTGAACGTGTCCAAGACCCCTTTGAATGAGTTGAAACAAGATGTCTTATGCCCAAGCGGCGCTGCTTTAAAGTCTATCAATGAGGGCTTACGATAGGTATAGCTCAAATAGTACTGACCGTCACCAAAGTAACGCTGTTAGCAACGTCGTTATCAGCAATGCGCGCTAGCTCAGGATAACGTGCTAGCGCCAAAACAGAAAATCCAAAACAGCATCACCGACGCGCTGAGAAATTAACTATTTCAAATTAATTCACAACGCGCTTTGCCTATCTGTAGAATTGTTATATTATTACATAACATGGACAACACCCCGTATCAGACAATGCTCAACTCCAACACCTTAGATAAATTTGCCATCTTGCTATCAGGCGTCTGTTTGGTGCATTGCTTGTTGACGCCGGTATTAATAACCTTGCTACCGATCATATCGTCATCGTCATTGGTCGAAGATATCTTATTTCATCAGTTAATGCTCTGGGCCGTTCTGCCCACTAGCGTTATCGCACTGTTCCTCGGCTGCCGCAAACATAAGCAATTTATGATTGCCGCTCCAGGTATCGTTGGTATCTGCATATTGGTCGCCGTGGCATTTTTTGGCCATGATTGGTTTGGCATTGTTGGTGAAAAGGTAGCGACCTCGGTTGGGGGTTTAGTGCTTGCACTATCGCACTACTTGAATTACCGAGCGTGCCAAGACGCTACCTGCGAAGATAATAACTGCGCGGCTAAACATCATCATTAGCGGCTAGACATAACCTTTAGCGATTTATTTAGCGATTTATTTAGCTATTCATTTAAATAGGCAACAAAAATCAGCTGTGGCATAGCAACACTATTAATAGTTAAAATTGCCCATTTAGACACTAAGCGATATAGTAGCTGTATGAAAAAGCTACTAACGATACTGACTCTTTCGCTCGCCTTTAGTGCCTGCCAAGAGCAACCCGCCACGCAATCAGACAACACTCCAACAGCGGCTACCACTGAACAGTTCAGCGATGTTTCGATTGTCCACAATGCCACTATTTATACGTCTGATATAAGCTCACCCAAAGTAGAAGCATTCGCCTACCAGGGTAACAAATTTATCGACACCGGCTCGACCGAGGGTTTACAGCAAAAATACCCTGGCGCACAAAATTTAGACATGATGGGAGCAACCGTCATACCCGGAATTATCGATGCACACGGCCAGATTCTCGGCCTAGGCCAAAGCTTGGTTAACGTCGACCTAAGAGGCACTAAAAGCAAACGCGAGATCGTTGAAGTGCTTAAATCAAGAGCCGAATCTATGCTGCCAGGCCAATGGTTACTGGGCCGCGGATGGGATCAGAATGATTGGGACGTAATTGAGTTACCAACCGCCGCCGATTTAGATTACGCGTTTGCCGACCGACCGGTTTGGCTAGAACGAGTTGACGGTCATGCAAACTGGGGTAATAGCAAAGCTATGGCAGTAGCAAACAAAGACCTAGATGGATCATGGCAGCCCGAGGGTGGTGAAATTACTCGAGACCAAAATGGTAAGGCAACCGGCGTATTTGTTGACAATGCTGTCAACTTAATCCAAGCCTATGTGCCGGATGAAACTGATGCAGAACTAACCCACGCACTCAAACTGGCAATGGAAAAAACCGCCAGCGTCGGCCTCACCGGCATGCACGACGCAGGCACTAGCTTGAGAGTATGGAATTTACTTGAGCAACTAAAGCAGGATCAAGCTTTAGGAGTGCGGGTATATGCTATGGCCAATGGTGCCAATCAAATGCTGGACTACCTCTGTGATAACGGCGCAGTCGTCGACCCGACTGCGATGCTAAGCTCGCGCTCAATCAAGTTATATAGCGATGGCGCATTAGGCTCAAGAGGCGCAGCCCTTTTAAGCGAGTATAGCGACGATGCTGGAAATCTTGGCTTACTAATCGAAAGCCAAGAGACACTGACTAAGCATTCGACTAGAGCGGTCAACTGTGGGCTGCAGGTAAACATTCACGCTATTGGCGACCGCGGCAATCGAGTGACTCTAGACGTTCTCGAAGCCGCTAACGATAGAGACTCTAGTGAAAATAATTCTGCAGCCAACAACCCTGGTCGGCATAGAATTGAGCACTCGCAAGTTATCGCGGCTCAAGACTTTCAACGCTTTAAAGACTTAAACCTTATCGCCTCGGTACAGCCCACCCATGCAACCAGTGATATGTATTGGGCTGAACAACGTGTTGGCTCGGAACGAATAAAGGGGGCTTATGCATGGCAAAAATTTGCCGAACTAGGCATCCCCTTAGCCTTAGGCTCGGACTTTCCAGTAGAGAAACCAGAACCTTTATTAGGTTTCTATGCGGCTGTCTCTCGACAAGATGAAAAAGGCTGGCCAGAAGAAGGTTGGTATCCACAAGAAAAACTCACTAGAGAGCAAGCATTGCATGGCTTCACTCTAGGCGCCGCGTATTCGGCTTTTCAGGAAGATCAGCTTGGCTCGATTAACGTGGGAAAATTTGCCGACTTTGTGGTGCTCTCGAACGATATTATGACGGTACCAGCACAAGACATATTAAAGACTCAAGTGCTTAAAACAGTGATCAACGGTAACACCGTATTTTCAATCACCGAATAGCTAGACAAGCTCATTTGATTAGTTGTACACTAATCAAATGAGCACTATTAATAGAACACTAAGTAACACTGACAAGGCGAAAAGCAAGCTCGATAAAAGCCATGGCGGCGCGAGAAGCGGTGCCGGTCGCCCCAAGGGCAGTGGCAAGTATAAAGAAGCGACCAAGGCAATTCGTGTTCCTGAAGGCAGCATCACCTACATCAAAGAATTTCTGGCGAGCTACCCAGATGTCACTGAAATAGGCTCTTTCGCTAACGCTAACTCCAGCTTAGATAATACTAACTTAGATAATACCAGCCTAAATAATCTTACTCGTTTACAAATACCACTATTCAGCTCAACTGTGGCCGCTGGCTATCCATCGCCAGCCGAAGACCATGTCGAAGACACACTGGATCTAAACGAGTACATGGTTCAGCGACCTGACAGCACTTTTATGCTCCGTGTCGAAGGTGAGTCGATGAAGAATGTCGGCATTATGCCTGACGACATATTAGTAGTAGATCGTTCATTAAAAGCTAGCCATAGAAAAATCGTGATCGCGGCAATAGACGGAGAGCTAACCGTTAAGCGTCTTTACCACCGTGGAGGCTTAGTTAAACTACTTCCAGAGAATCCAGCCTACCCCGAAATTAATTTAGAATCAGAAGCTGAGCTGGTCATTTGGGGAGTCGTAATCGGTAGTTTCAGACGCTTTCAATCATTCTAGGGAATCGGCCCAGCACTCTTTAGGGAAACAGAAAATCGCTATGCAAAAAATAGATTACTTAGAAGTGCAGTCTAAACTGGCAAAGACCATGCGACAGGTATGCCAAGAAGATACCCCAATTACCATCAATGGGGCAGGCAAAGACCAAGTTGTGATGATGCCATTGGAAACCTTTCTGAGGCTAAATAAGCCTATCACCGACCCGATAGATGGTTCTCTTTTTGAGCTGCTTCACTCAAATTAAGCTATAAACCAGCAGCATCTCTATTACCCAGCATCTATTGTAAGCTCAGCTGATTCATGAGCTTCAATAGCACTCCGTTTGTCCATCCAAACCCGTGTTGCACCTCGTATTCACCACCCACGGCTGGTCGACCTACGTCAATTACGTTATATTTTTCAACAAGCTTGCCGGTGGCTTTATACACCTTTAAGTTATTGTCGACCCAGCGCGACGCGCCTTCATAAGCATCATCGTCAAAACCATAGTTAATTAAGCCTTGATAACATAACCATTGCAATGGAGCCCAACCATTAGGTGAATCCCATTGCTGGTTAGTCGTGTTCAGCGTGGTTAGCCATCCCCCCGCCTGCAGGAACTCTGAAGCAAGCTTTTTCGCCACTGATATCGCCTGATCATTGCTTGCCAAGTTGAAAAACAATGGGTAAACGCAGGCTAATGAACTTACCTCTGTTGGCTTGAAACGATTAATGTCTAGGTCAACAAACATCCCCGAGTGATTGTCATAAAATAATGTCTGTATAACTCTCTTTCGAAAAGTACACCGTTGCTCGAGCTCTAATTGCTTATCGTGCTGGCCTGAAAACTTATAGGCTTTGGCTAAGGTACATTCAAGGTTATGCATCAAGCAATTTAGGTCAACAGGTAAAATACCTGTGGTCACAATTGAACTGATCTTGTCGGGCTCAATAAACCATCTAGAAGTAAAGTCCCAGCCAGACTCACAGGCCGCACGAATATCGCGATAGAGCTCAACATCGCTGCGTTTAGAGTTAGCGGCCAACTCAATGTCTTCAGCATAGCTCTCCGCTCTGGGCTGATCGCTGTCATCCCAATATCGATTCAAGCACCCTCCTTCGAGCTTTACAACTCGATGAATTGCGTCGCCTTCTGCGGTCAATTGATCTTCACCTCGCATCCAGAACGCATACTCCATTTCAAGCTGAGGCAGGTAGCGCAAATAGACAGACTCTACGTCTTTAGCCTGAGCGAGCAGATCAACCATCAAGGCGAAGAAAGGCGGTTGCGAACGAGTGCAAAAATAACTTCGATTTCCATTCGGAATAAACCCAATCTGGTCAATCAGATAGGCAAAATTGTCTATCATCGCCTCAACCGTCTCCACCTGACCAGAATCCATCAAGCCGAGCATGGTGAAATAGCTATCCCAATAATATATTTCTCGAAAACGCCCTCCAGGTACTATATACGGATTGGGCAGCGCAATTAACGATGAATTTGGATCATCAGCATCCGCTGGGCGCGCTAGAATTTTCCAAAGATTATCGATGTGCTCACGTACAGGGCGTTTAGAACTCTCCTGATAACTTGCACCCACGCTCTGCGGAAGTTGAAAGTGCCGTTCAACGAAATCAGAAATATCAAAGTTCACTTCCAAAGATTCAAGCTGATAGGCTCTGAGTACCACATCGGGCGAATACTTAGGGGTTGCGTCGACAAAATATTTCGAATCTTGATATACCCCGCTTAACTGTATTGCTTCAAACAGGATCGGATAAAGTTGGGCATGAGTTTTAATTGGCATAATTGTAAAATCCATATAGCCCTAACATCTGATGCTATGAAGCATGTGAGATCCTATCTGTCTGACGTTTGAACAAAGTCAGCATCAACAGAATAATAGCAATCGGTATCAGCGAGCAATAGAACGCTGTTGCACCGTCAAAATGTTCGAACAACACACCAGTTATTATCGACCCAGTGGTACCTCCAAGTGCAGAAAACACAACGATTAAACCCGTCATTGCTGCTTGTTGATTTTTTTCAAGCGCGGATAACATAACCGAATTTATAATTGGATAAACAGGTGCGAGACACAAACCAATTAATGGAAAGATAAACGCCGCAATTGGAGCACTAAGCCACCCAGTTACCGGAACCGAAGAATCAACACTTTCAGCCAACGGCAAGGCGATTAAAACCAAGGCGGCAGCAAATAGTAGAGAGGTGACTAACATCGGATACCAATCAATTTTCTTACTGACAAAGCCAGCAATAAACCGGCCCAAGGCGATAGAGCCAGCCAATATGCTGGTCATCTGTATACTCAATGAGGCTGGCAGCGAAAGGATTTTGTTATTGAAAGTTGGCAACCAAGACATGATTCCCTGTTCAATCAACACATATAGAAAGATGCTAATAACAAATACTAGCACCAACGGTTTGAAGCAAAGTTTGAGCATGCCGATGAAGTCACGCAATGCAGATTTACTTTTGCTGTGCTCTACTTCAGACTCATCTAAGCCGGTAAATAACAAAATAATAAATGCCAACGACGACAAAGCGGCTAAAGCATAGTACACATCAAACCACGCTAGTGAGCCTGGTTCAGCATCATCAATAAAACCGCTAAACACAAAGTAGCCAGATAGCACAGCGAGCATAAAAAATGCTTCTAGAAAATTCATCATGCTAACGTGTTCTTTACGATCAGCCGAGATCAATCCGATAGTAGCGAACACCGAAACTTTGATCAAAGCAAAGCTAGCACCGGTAGCTGCGAACATTAACTTATTCATCCAGAATGTCGGCACCTGTGGCATTGCTAAACAGACTAAGCCGATGAAGCCTAATCCAAAAAGCATCGTACGCTTGTAACCCGCACGGGCGATAAATGCAGCAACTAAGAACGAGACTAGAGCAATGCTCAGATCTTTATATGCCTCAAGCACACTGGCCGCTGACTCAGTCACGCCGAAGCTACTTTGTACTTGTAAAATTACCGTGCCAACACTATTCAACAAAATTGCAAAAACACAATAGTTGATAACAATGGAAAATTTAATCGCCCAATATTTATTTTGCAAAGACATGAACCTCTATCTCCCTTAGTTTGTGTTAGCCGATTTAACTAGGCCTTTTATTTGGCTTCGCGTGATGCGATGTTTACCCAAACCTGTAACATTAAACATGAAAGGGTTCGGTAAACAGCGCATCGCACTAGGCCAATTAAAAGGCGTTGCGACAATTAAGTCCGTTAAATACGATTAACTATTCGATTTAAAAATCGTAGCCAATACTGAACTTAACCGAGCGACCAAGAATTGGGCGACCATTCGGTGCCGCCGGGTTTCGCGGGTCTCCCTCAGTGATGCCTTCTGAATCACTCAAGTTGTCACCGTGTATCTGAAAGAACAAACCACTCTCTTTACGTAAGATTAAGCCCAGGTCGTATTTTTCGAAACTTGGTAAGTCTACTGTATTAGCGTTGTCACCAAAACGATCTCCGATAAACGCCGCTGAGGCATACAGCACGGCTGAAAAATCGGTACCGATACTAAATTCATATTGAGGCGAGATACGAACCTGGCTATCCGGCTGTCGTAACACCGTATTGCCGATGTCACTCGTAGTGCTAGAAGCGTCAATCTCGGCGTTTTGAAAAGTCGCTGAAACCGTTGTTGAAAAATTACCGCCGAAATCAACCGTACCTTCAAGCTCTACACCTGTTGCGTCGGTTACGAATTCAGCATTGGCAACCGCACTACCAACAACCGCACTAAACGCATCAACCTCGTTTGAATAAACTGTCGCATAAGCACTGAGCCATTCATTTGAATACTTTATCCCGACTTCAAGTTGCTCAACTGAGCGAACGTTTTGATTGCCCTCACGGATATTATCAAATGTCGGGAAGCTGAAACCATCAGATACGCGAACAAAAACGCCGAGTTCATCGTTTACTCGGTAATCGATCGCCGCAGTATAGGCCGTTTCGTCACCGTCGACACTAGTGGCTAAATCACCAACGCCATCAGGGAATCCAGGGCCAGTATCAAGCGTATAATCTATCTCGATATCTTCAAAGCGAATGCCTAAATCGACACGCAGCCTATCGTTTACCTGCCATGAATCAGCCACGTAAACCGCAGTAACCTGAGCATCTCCTGAACTGGCTAGGCCAAAATTAAATCCCGCATCGCCACCCGCATCAGCTATGTTGGTGGGTGTAATGCTGGCATTCAATAAATCGCCATTGGTATTATTTTCAACCGCAATTGGGTTACCAATTGACCACCAGTCATTAGAGCTAAAAGTCGATTGGTACAAACCAACAGTGACGTCATGAGATCCGCCGAAAGTTTTACTTATACTCAAGTCATTCGAGAATGATTGAAGATCTTTCAGCACAACCCAGTGCCCGTATGTTTGTACGAATTCGTTTGCTGCAAGAGTACGACCGCCCAATGTTGTTACTGGACCGCCGATTACACTAGAGAGTGCACCCGCGGTTGTAGCCGAACCTGAAGGAACCAGACCGAATGTATTAGCATCACCACTCAGGAAGTTAACATTGTCTTTAAACGTATAGCCATTACCAAGATCAAATTCGATATTGGCGCCAGATACTTGGCCATCCCAACCTCGACCCTCACTAAAATCAAACACTTCTGTTTGGCCGCTTGGGCTTACTTGGATTTCGCGTAAACGTGTGGCATTGCCTAGTTGAGAAAAAGTGCCAATGTCAATATTGGGGTTGTTCAAACTGATTGGTAAATACCACTGCCCATGGTCATCGGTGATCCGTGTATAGACATTTACCTTTCCGTTATCAAACAACTTAGTAATCTGCGCGGTGAATTGTTGACCCTCTTCGGATTGAAACTGAGCATCACGAATGCCCGGGGAGGTTGAAACATAACCACCGATTGAATAGAAAAGATCTTCTGCAATTTCACCCCTTAGGTGCCCATCGAAACGCTGTAGATCGTAATCGGAAGTAGTGTATTTAACACGACCAAGAGTTTCTTCGCTCCCTTCTTTCAGCTTAAAGTTAATCGTAGCGCCAGGCTCGCCTTTGGCAAACACCGAGTTAGGACCGCCGCGAAGCGCTTCTACCGATGACACTGTTTCATCGATTCGAAATAATGTGCTTCCCTCTAGAAATGAGAGTGAATTGTAACCAAACAAAGGTGATCCATTAACTGAAAATGCGGCAAACGGGGCATCGCCTCCGCCAGGCAAGCCACGCACATCGATATTGGCACCCGCTACGCCACCTGAGCTTTCTGACCAAATACCAGGAACTGATTTCAATAAATCAGCGGTGCTCTTAGCTTGAATTTTTTCCAATTGATTTGAATCGAACGTCGTTACTGCAAAGCTTGCGTCGTCACGACTAATACCTTTACCGCCTGCGGTGCCAATTACCACAAGCTCTTCAAGTGAAATCGGCTCGTCGTTTTGTTGCGCATACACAGAAATACTAGTAGCCATCAAACTCGATAGCGCCAGCGCTATCGCTTTGGGCTTTGGTGAGAAATCTACATTTTTCATCTCAATTCTCCTCTAATTTAAAAATTTATATTATTAACGTCCGTGGACTTCCGCCTCGGTTTTTGCAGTATATGAAATAATGAAATGCATTTCAACATATTTATGAAATGCATTTCATTAAATCAAAAAGCAAGCCTAGAAACTAATCAAGCAGGGTACTAATGATGAAAGTAATGACTATAAAAACCAACGTTATTCTCCAATATAATAATTAAAAACAGTAACTTACAAAAACCCGCCTGCAATCGAAGCCACTTCATCACTTATACACTTCATCGATTAGCCAGCATTAAAAATTCTATCAATTCATGTAATCTGTTTCAAAAAATCGCCAGAATTTAAAATAAGATTGATATTTCGATACAGCTATAAGCTATGTTAATCTAGACATATCGACACCTAATTGATCATTTTTTCACACTGAAGAGCAAACTTAAAATCGACCTTATGTCTAAAAAACCAATAACGATGGCCGATGTGGCTCGACTTGCAAATGTGTCTAAGCCAACGGTTTCTAGGGCTCTTGGTGGCCACCCAAATGTGAAACCAAAAACTCGTGAAAAAGTCCTTTCTGTGGCTCGGGAACACGGCTATGCGGTTAATCGAAATGCCAAAAAACTACGCGAGAAATACACTAACACGATTGCCGTAATCTTAGATTTCAGCTCACATCGCCGACATCGAATTACTGACCCATTTATCTTTGAGTTGCTGGCCGGAGTGTCAGAGGCGTTATCAATTCGAAAACAGGATCTACTGCTCTCTCCACCGACACTTTCAGATGCAAATTCCTATAAGGAACTAGTAAGCGGGCGGGTCGTTGATGGCTTTATCTTTCTTGGCCAAGGGGCCAACGACGCAATGTTCAATGAACTAGTAAAGAAAGATGTACCTATGGTTGCCTGGGGTGGTAACACAGAAGGCACCAAGTACTGCACAGTTGGCAGCGACAATTTTTTAGGCGGTTTTTTAGCTGGTGAACGCTTTGTTCAACACAACAAGAAAAATATTCTATTCGTAGGCAACACCGAGCACATCGAACTGCGCCTTAGGCGTGAGGGACTTGAAAAAGCATTAAGTACCGCCGACTACGACTACACACTCAGCGAGCTCCAAGGCGAAGACTTCTCATTTAATGCCCACTACGAGGCAATGGTGCAACTACTCAAAAGCAGCCCTGCCCCAGATGCCATCTTCGCTTATAGTGATACGGCCGCCATGGCGATCATTAATGCGCTAAACGAACATGGTTTAGAACCAATTCGAGACTATCTATTGGTTGGCTACAATGATATCGCTCAAGCATCACACTTTTCACCAAGGCTCACCACAATTCGGCAAGACACATTTTTAGCCGGCGCTCTTTTGGTCGAAAAATTCATGGCAGTACTAAACGACAACTCACCTATGTCGAGCACCATTCCTACTGAGCTAATCGTTAGAAACACCTAAATGGTTTAGAGCGATACAAAGCCTTGCGCCGCTCTATCGATTTAGCCTATTGTTAATCGATTGATAACTTATCCGATCTGTTAAATGAACGTTCTAACAATTGTTACCCGAATATCCCTTTGTGGTATCGCGCTGCTACTTAGTGCCTGCGCATCTTCTGGAGCCTCGCCCCTTGGAATGCTAACAAAAGGAGCACCAACAACAGGAGCTTCAACAAAACCCGCTAGTATTGCCGAACTAACAATCGACGCAGATGGCAGCCGCATGCCTGGCCTAATTTACCAATCTGCCGGCCAAGGACCTCACCCGACAGCCATTATGTTGCATGGTTATCCTGGCAATGAAAAAAACCTAGATCTTGCGCAAGCATTACGTAAAGCCGGTTGGAATACGGTGTTCTTTAATTACCGAGGAGCATGGGGGGCTGAAGGTGAGTTTTCATTTATTGGCGCAGAACAAGATGTTCAAACCGCTATAAATTACCTGCAGCACGCGGATAATTCAGCACGGTTGAGAGTAAACCCGAGCCAAATATCGCTAGTTGGTCATAGCATGGGCGGGCATATGGCGATCGCTGGCATTCTAGACAATCCAAGCATCGTATGCGCGGTTGCGCATGATGGCGCGAATATGGGCGCCAGAGGGAAAGGCTTATTCAATGATAAACAAAGCATCAAGCTTTGGAGCGACTACAGTGATACTTTATTTATGCTTAAAGGCTGGTCAGGTAAAAAAGCGGTTGCCGAAATCTCACAACATGGCAGTGAATTAGACTTGGACGGTCGTGTAGCGAGTATTAACCAACGCCCCGTTCATTTGATCGCAGCGGACACCGATGTCATTCCAATCGACCAACACATCAAGCCACTGCATGAGGCTCTGAGAAATTATTCAGACAAAATTTCATACCAGCTAATCGATGACGATCATAGCTTCTCGAATTCTCGCGATAAACTGATCGACTCGACATTGCGCTTCCTTAACAAGAACTGTCGCTAATCACATGGCCGTTGAACTCTGGCTAGCATTCGTCGCCGCTTCAACAGTAATGCTCTGCTGATACCGGGCCCGACGATACTAACAGTAGTAGCATACGTCTCATCGTACGGTAAAAAAGCCACCTTGCCATTGGTCGCCGCCGTCTCGTTGGGTGACATCACTGTGATCACCTTATCGGTGATCGGTCTAGGCAGCCTGCTAGCAGTATCATCGACCGCGTTTACCGTGGTAAAAGTAATCGGCGGCTTATATCTAATAATACTGGGCCTTAGGATGATATGGCCAGACAACAAAGACCTTGGCAACGCGGCCGATGAAAGCATAGGCCAACCGACAAATCTATTTTTTAACACTTGGCTAGTCACCGCCTTAAACCCAAAAGGTATCATCTTTTTCGGCGCGTTCTTGCCTCAGTTTATTAAGGAGGCTCTGATTAAGGCAGGCAACCCGATTGCCCCGCAACTGACTATACTGACAATAACCTTCGTACGCCTTGCCGCCCTCAATACTCTTGGCTATGCCTTGCTTGCCTCAAAAGCCAGCCAATTATTTAACTCAAATACAGCAAAACGACGGTTTAATATTTGTGGCGGTACGGCCATGTCGGCGGCGGGTGTGTGGGCTCTTACTCTTAATAACCAGTAGTGGCCAGCAAGCGAGCTAAAGTGCTCAGTTAAAAAGACTTTAAACAACAATTAAAGTTTTGCCTGCCACGTTTCCAAGCAATCAATAGAGCCCATTTCAAACTCCCTACAAAGCCAAGGGCGGAGTTCATAAATAGAGCAATTCATAGTCTCTCGATTCAGCGCTGAGCACCATCCATCGTCTAAGCGCAGCATAGTTTGCGTGCCATCATCATCCGTCTCGATATGCTCTTCAGGAACACCGGTATCGGTAATAAGAAAAACTTCAAACCGGCAACAGCTGGCGGCACAATTACTGCAGCTTTTAGCGACTGTAGACATCAATTAACTCAACCATACTTTTTATCACACGCCGAGGTTAAACCCGAACTAACTGCTTCGAACTAACTACTTAAAACTCACTATTTAAAACTAAGATTCTCCATCCTTGGCTTTTTCACTTTTTGATCGCCGAGCGCCCTGCCCGTATAAACTCTTACTTTTGATCTTCGGGCGGCGCGGAGGCAATCTATCTTCTCTAGCCACCACCTTACCTGAAGTCGGCCGCTCAGGTTCGCGCGCGTCGCGATGACGAAACTCTTCAGGTAACACGAATCGCCACTGGCCTTCTTCTAACTTACCAAGACGCAGCTCGCCTACACGAACTCGCTTCAAGCCACTTACATGCAAGCCAACAGCCTCGCACATACGACGAATTTGGCGCTTCTTGCCTTCACGCAATATGATTTGTAACTGCTCAGAGTTAAGTTGCTTAACCTTGGCATGCTTCAATGGCTTGCCATCTAGTTCTAAGCCAAAAATTAGCTTTTCAATCTGCTCGTCAGTGACGTCAACATCGACCCGCACCAAATATTCCTTCTCCAGCTCAGTATTCTCACCAATCAATTGCTTAGCAATTCGACCGTCTTGGGTAAGCACCAGTAAGCCCTGAGAATCGATATCAAGTCGTCCAGCCGGGGCAAGCCCTCTAAAATGAGAAGGCTTTAAATGTTGGCGCGTTTGATCGGTTTCAGAGTGAGATTCTTGAGTAATCAAGCGTACGGCTGGAATATAATCGTCTTCAGCCTGGCCCGAGACATAGCCAATCGGCTTGTTGATCATTATGGTCACACGCTCATTCTGCATTGCTTGAGCGCGTTGTGTCAGTTCGATAGTAACGTCTTCAGGAAACTTAACCCCAAGCGTATTTACCAACTCACCATTAACCCTAACCAGCCCCTGCTCGATCAGCTTGTCGGCTTCGCGGCGAGAGCATAAGCCTCGCTGAGACATTAATTTAGAAAGGCGGACTGGATCAGACATTAGTTTTTCGCGAGTTCAGCGGCAAGGCCGATATAGTTTTCAGGGGTCAGCTTTTTTAACTCATCTTTTACCGATTCAGGTACTTCTAGGCCTTCAATAAAAACATCTAAAGCGGCTTGGTCAATACCATCTTTGCCACGAGTCAGCTGCTTCAACTTTTCGTACGGCTCAGCAATATCATAACGGCGCATTACCGTTTGAATTGCCTCCCCGAGCACAGCCCAATTATCATCTAGGTCAGCCGCTAAAGCAGCCGCATTAACCTCAAGCTTGCTAATGCCTTTAAGCGTAGCGGCACAGGCCAGCATGGTATAGCCAAAACCTACGCCGATATTACGCAGCACCGTTGAATCAGTAAGGTCTCGTTGCCAGCGACTGATCGGCAACTTTTGCGCCAAGTGATCAAACATAGCATTGGCTAAGCCAAGGTTGCCTTCTGAGTTTTCAAAATCAATAGGGTTTACTTTATGTGGCATGGTCGAAGAACCAACTTCACCAGCGATAACTTTTTGCTTGAAATAGCCGATTGAAATATAGCTCCATATGTCGCGATCAAAGTCCAACAAGATGGTATTAAAACGAGCAACCGCGTGAAACAGCTCAGCCATATAATCGTGCGGTTCGATCTGCGTTGTTAGAGGGTTCCAATCCAAACCTAAAGACTCAACAAAATTTTGCGAGAATGCTTGCCAATTGACTTCTGGATAAGCCACCACGTGAGCGTTATAATTACCAGTTGCGCCGTTAATCTTACCGAGTATAGAAACAGATTTGATTTGCTCAATTTGGCGTTCTAACCGAGCCACTACGTTGCGCATCTCTTTACCCAGAGTGGTCGGTGATGCAGGCTGACCGTGTGTACGAGCCAACATTGAAAGGCCGGCGTTATCGTTGGCCAGTTTATCAATCGCCGCAACAACTTGTTGAAACGTGGGCAGCACCACTTGCTCGCGCGCGTCGTGCAGCATCAAAGCATAAGACAGATTATTGATGTCTTCTGAGGTACAAGCAAAGTGAAAAAATTCGCTTACCGCTTTAACTTCATCAATTGAGTCTGAGCGATCTTTCAGAAAATACTCTACCGCCTTCACATCATGGTTGGTGGTGGCCTCAATACTCTTAACCGATTCAGCGTCGACAACCGAAAAATTATCGACGATGGCATCCAACTGAGTATTGGTGTCTGCCGAGAATGCTGGCACTTCGGCGATATTGGCCTCTTTAGCCAAGGCTTGTAGCCATCTAACCTCAACCAGGCAACGATATTTAATTAATCCAAACTCGCTAAAGATCGGTCTGAGGGCCTTAACTTTGCTGCCATAGCGGCCGTCTAAGGGTGTCAATGCGGTGGTCGCTGAAAGTTCTAAATCAAGCATAGTAGATAAATACAAGAAAGTGAAAGTGTGACTATTTCGAAAGCGAGATGTTACCATACTTGGGTTTTAATTAGGCTTGAAATTCGATGTCAGTTAACTGGTCACAATACACCCTAGAACAGCTACGAGCTCATGCCACTCAGACCTTTCGTGAGGGCGGCGGCTCCCGCCCAGATGTGCTGCTGATAGAGATCGATGGCCAACAAGCGGTATTAAAGGACCAAAGCGCAGCGGACAAAACGTTCGCTCTACTGATTGGCCCAATTTTAAACTGGCGCGAATGCAAAGCACTTAAAAAGCTTAGCGATGTTAGTTGCGTTCCAGATCTTCTGAGCAAGCCAACTGCTCGTTCATTTTTAATGACTTACCATCAGTCTGAACAAATCACTAAACTCGAACGCTACCAACCAGAATGGCCAGAGTTTTTCGAAAAACTCGGCGCTGCTATCGATGAAATACACCGAGCCGGTGTCGCTCATAATGATTTGCGCAACCCAACCAATACCTTAGTCACGCCAAACGGCGAGCCGATTCTTGTCGATCTCGTCGCTTGCTTTTGCCGAGGTCAGGCTTGGAATTTGCCAAACCGATGGATGTTTAATAAGTTCTCTCAAGTCGATCTATCGGCAATCACCAAAATTAAAAGCAAAGTAGCAAAAGAGCTGATTACTGACACGGATATAGTCGCTGAAGATATCGCCGGGCGACCGGGCATGGCAATTAAAGGCTTGGGTCAGTTGATTCGGCGGATTTCACGGCGACTATTTACCAAATAGCCTACAGTAACAACCGCGCCCAAAGCCTTGAGCGTACAGACAGCCTTGAGCGCACAAACAGCCTTGAGCGTACAAACGAGTTTATTTGTATATCCAGTATATCCAGCTCGCTATTGTGTTAACCCTCAATCTTTTGATAAAAGCTATCTAGTAGCGAAGCAAACGGTTAAACAGATGTATACCCTAGCAAAATTAGTTTAAAAAGCAGCACCAGGAGACAGAAATGACAGCACCTTCTAACACAGTAGACCCGAATGGATTACTTGAATACTCAGTGGTTTTTACAGATCGATCATTGAATCATATGTCGAAATCATTTCAATCAGTAATGAACGATATCTCCAGCACTCTAAAGCAGGTTTACAATGCTGATGCGGTAGCGGTCGTACCCGGTGGCGGCACTTTTGGCATGGAAGCAGTCGCTCGTCAGTTTGCCAACAACAATCGCTGCCTGGTTATTCGCAACGGCTGGTTTAGCTATCGATGGACGCAAATCTTCGAAATGGCCGACTTGCCCTCAAGTTGCACCGTAATGAAGGCTCGACAGACCCATGACGATAGTCAAGCCCCGTTTGCGCCAGCGGCAATCGATGAGGTTGTCGCCACAATTAAGTCTGAAAAGCCAGCCGTGGTCTTCGCTCCTCATGTCGAAACGTCCGCTGGCATTGTCTTGCCAACAGACTATCTCAAGCAGGTCGCTGACGCCGTGCACTCAGTCGGTGGACTCTTTGTTCTCGATTGCATAGCATCGGGCGCCGTGTGGGTCGACATGAAAAAAGTAGGCGTAGACGTATTGATCAGCGCACCACAAAAAGGCTGGAGCGGCTCCCCGTGCTGTGGGCTAGTTATGATGAACGACACGGCCGTTGAACGCATGCAGACTACCCAGAGCAATAGCTTCGCCTGTGACCTAAAAAAATGGTCTGAGATCATGAACGCCTATGAAAATGGCGGTCACGCCTATCACGCCACCATGCCAACTGATTCTTTGGTCCGCTTTAATCAAGCCATGCAAGAAACGAGAGAGTATGGCTTTGACAAAGTACATAAAGCACAAGTTGAGTTAGGTCAAAAAATTCGTGCGGTATTAAGTGACAAAGGATTTAAAAGCGTTGCCGCCGAAGGCTTTGAAGCACCTGGCGTAGTGGTCATGTATACCAAAGATCCAAGCATTCAAAACGGCAGCAAGTTCTCAACCGAGGGCATGCAAATTGCCGCTGGGGTCCCTTTGCAATGCGACGAGCCAGCTGATTTTCAAACCTTTCGCCTAGGTCTGTTCGGTCTCGACAAGCTCTATGACGTAGACACCGCTGTTGCCAAATTCGAAGATACGCTAGAAAAAGTGCTTGAATAAGAGGCGTAGAAAGCGGATGCGCTAGCTGTTATTAATAGTGGACACCCAATTTTGAATAAACCACTCATGTAGTTTATCTGCAAAGCCTCCAAGCAGAAACTTTACGGGAGAACTTTAATGGGTGTCCAACTATCTTATTACAACTATCTTATTACAACTATCTTATTACAACTATCTTTTCTCAAAAATTCAGAGCCCTGACTGTTACATCACGACCAAAACCCGCTAATTTAGCAGCCCCCTGGCTCGCCTCGAATGTTCCCGTCAGCGTAAGAGGCCCCAAGTCCGCTCGGTCACATGTAAATATCATTGTCGTCGCAACGCTACCTGACACGCTGTTGTCAGAAAATATCCCATCAAACAGCATTTCACCACGACAGGTCGAAACCACTTGATCATTCCTATCAAGAATCCTTATCGGAAAAATTCCGCTAGGGATACTAAATTCGCCATCAGGCCCGATACTGGACGTACCTGAAAATTGCGCAAATGAAATACCCACCTGTTGACTACCTGGAACAACACCCAATACCTCTAAAAAGATCCTCGAAGGATCATCGCTACTATCTACAATATTGTTCCCTTCGAAGTCCAAAATTAAATCCCCGCTGTATAGGCCGGTGGCAAACAAGGTAATGGCTGGGAGCACTGGTGCCGGAGCCCCCCCTGAATTGGAACTTCCCCCACCACACGCTGTAACAGTGATTGCGCACAAGATAGTAAACACCATCTTTATCGAAAGGTTTTTTGTATGAATTGTCATGGTTTTTTTAAACGGGCTAACGCCCGATTTATTTGAATATTCGAAAGTATTTAGCGCCCATTAGGGGAGCTCATTTTGATCAAAACCGTCAGCGAAGTAAGTTCTGATTATTGTTCTAGGTATGGGGTCTACTGAATAAGAAATAGTTTCCTTTATTTATTAAAGACACGCTTCAGTATTATTGTTTCGCTTACGAGCATTGAGAAAACGTTAGCTCTGTACACAAAATTTCATCTGGAAAGACTAGTAAATTATATACATCATTACAAACATCCACAATACGATCTGGTGGCAAACAAACATAACAACCAATTAGGACAGTTGTTGAACAAACATAGAAACAAGAGAGAAAAGGACACATATGGATGCCTCTCTAATTTCTAGGACACATATGCCCTGATAGCTAAGATTCTTCAGCATCATAAATCGCCATATTGTATTACCAATATAATCAATATTGTTACACCAATTTTATTGACATGTGTCTGCATATGATATTAAATCTTCGCAGGTTAGGAAATGCCAGAAAACATTGTCTTACAATATATGAAATATATTTATTGGAAAAGATGAAAAGTTACAGGATTTTGGTCGTAACACGCTAATTTTTCTTCGTTTTATTTCTTTAAATGGTAAAAGAAAAATCAATCACTAAAATATAAGAAACCATACTATTTTGGAACATTACCAATAAATAAAATATTGTCATAAAAATTAATCTAATTTGGTAATACTAAAAAACCAAACCTGTATAGATAAGCAAGATAGGCCAAGTTAGACAACTAAACACAAGTTGATAGATTAATGTTGTACCAAAGGAGGAATTTCGATCATTAAAAATTCCTGAAAATAGTAATACAAACGCTCATTTCATCGTGCGTATCAATATGGTATGGATAACGCCGTAATATATTCCATATATCTATAAATTCTAAAATAATAAATATTACTCATGAATATCAAATGCTTACATAATATTTTTACCTTTTTTTTAATACTCTTCACGACCTCGTCCTACGCCACGGAAGTGATCGATGATAATTTCGCTATTGATGGGACCGCGACCACCGATGCCGCCTACTTTGGTTCGAGCACCGCTGATGCAATTGAGTTCAATACAAACTCTATCGGCGTAGTCAGTGGCTCATCTGGACGCCAGATCCACGGCCTGTTCGACACGCAAACTCTGGCGAATTCTGGGGACTCGCTCCAAGCTATAATCACCTTTAGCACACCTGCTACTGTCGCTGTTGGTGGCGAAGATATCCGAATCGGACTTTTTGATCATTTAGAGCGCAACACGCCAGATCAACTTGCTCAGAACACGAGCTACAGTAGCGCAATCCCTAATCCAAGTTATTCGGGTCTACCTGGTTTTTATCTAGAGCTAGACATCGAAAATGCCGACCCAGCGACAGACTTAGATATTCGCAGGTCTGACCCTTCTGCCACCGGCCGTTTGTTGAGCACTACCAGCGGTTTTACGGCTTTCGGCAGTGGGCCTGATTTAGGCTATGTAATTGAGGCAAATACCGAATACACCGTCGCGTTATCAGTCACGCGTACAGCGGCTGGCACACTAGATATACGCGCTGATTTTAATGGTGCGACACATACCTCATCTGACTTCGCTCCCACGTCGCATAGCTTCGGCATGTTGGCTATTGGCGCATCTAGCGGAGCCTTCGGCTCTTCTAATACAGCGGGGCTAGACCCAAATATCATTAATGACAACGGCATCGACATCACTCGTTTTAGCGTTGAGTTTATCGCCGGCGAGCCGACGGATCCGACAGATCCAACAGACCCAGTAGGCACACCGGTATTTGCTGAAATTGTCAATGACGTTTTCGCCAATGACGGAACAGACCCCACTATCACTGATGCTGCATATTTTGCTTCCAGTACCAGCGGGGCTATCGAATTCAATACTGATTCAATCGGCTTAGTCAGTGGTTCATCAAGTCGTCAAATACATAGCTTGTTTGAAACTCAAACGCTAGCCGCCACTGACGATTATATTGAAGCGACAATTACGTTTACTACGCCAGCGACCGTCGCATCTGGTAATGAGGATCTTAGAATAGGCCTTTTTGATCACTTGGAGCGCACATCGGCTACCGAGCTTGGTCAAAATACCAGTTATAGCAGTTCTGCCCCGAACCCTATTTACGAAGGGCTAGCAGGCTTTTACCTAGAGTTAGATGTCGAAAGCGCGGATCCTGCTACTGATTTGGATATTCGTCGTTCTGACCCAAGTTTCACCGGCCGCTTGATATCTACCTCTTCAGGCTTTTCGAGTATTGGTAACGGACCCGATACGGGATATGTGTTCGAACCCAACACCGAATACACCGTGGTCCTTACGGTTACACGCACGGCAACAAGTACACTCGACATTAAGGCCGAGTTCGCAGGCGCAACCTTTACGGCCACCGACTTGCTTCCCGCATCTTTTAACATTGGCATGCTGGCTATTAACGCATCATCGGATGCTTTTGGCACCTCGAACACGGCTGGCGAAGTAGATAACGGCATCGATATAAATAGCTTAATAGTTCAATCAACAACCACTGAAGGTACCGATACGGGCGGCGGTGACGGCGATGGTAATGGCGACGGTGGCAACAACGGCAGTGACGTTTCAATAGTGGTCGTTGCCGATGATTTTGCCAACAACGGAACAGTAGGCGCTGACGCTAATTACTTTGCCTCTAATACTGGTAGCTCAATAGAGTTTAATGACGATTCAATTGGCGTAGTTAGCGGCCCATCTGGTCGTCATATTCACAGCTTGTTCCCTACACAGTCATTAGAGCGAGTGGGCGACATACTTAGAGCGTCTCTCAGTTTCACTACACCAGAATCTGTATCGATTGGTGGCGATGATATTCGCTTTGGTCTTTTTGATCACCTAGGTCGTGACTCAGCCACCGAACTTGGTGCAAACACAACTTTTAGCTCTGCCAGTCCGAATCCACTATTTGCAGGCTTGCCTGGCTATTATGTCGAAATCGATGTTGATCAGTTTAGCCCGCAAACAGATTTGGAAATCGGTAGATCTACTCCTACTGTCACCGGTCGTTTATTAAACACTAATGGTGGTTTCGCACGAGAAAATGGTGAAGATATTGGATACGCGATTATTCCCAATACTGACTATACGATCCATCTAACGGTCGAACGCACTATAGATGGGCTTGATGTAAGTGCGAATTTCCTAGGTAGATCGTTCAACATAAGCGACTCCGCACCGTTGTCGACCCAGTTCGGCATGATGGCTCTAAACGTCTCATCCGATGCCATGGGTACTTCTAATGTCCCCGGCGAACCAGATAACGGCTTGGATATAACGAGTCTGAATATAGAGTTTATTCGCTCATCAGTAGTTGCCGACAATCTTGCGATTGATGGAACAGCAGAAACCGATATGAGTTACTTTGCTTCAAGCACCTCTAGTGCAATTGAAATCAATAGCAATTCTATTGGCTTAGTTAGTGGTTCGTCAGGCCGACAAATTCATGGACTTTTTAGCTCGCAAACACTGGCTAATGCTGGCGACGTTCTAGAGTCGTCTGTTACGTTTATTACGCCTGCAACTGTTGCCACCAGCGGCGAAGATATCCGCATTGGCATCTTTGATACGCTGGGACGCACTGACGTGGATCAACTCGGTCAAAGTACGAGTTTTAGCACAGCCGCTCCGAACCCCGATTTTGCAGGCCTACCTGGTTTTTACCTTGAACTGGATATTGAAAACGCTGATGCTGGGACTGACATCGACATTCGTAGATCTAATCCGTCAGCTACCGGCCGACTATTGACAACCACAAGTGGCTTCACCGCGATTGGCAACGGTGACGATATTGGCTACGTTATAGAACCTAATACTGAATACACGGTTGATTTTACGCTGGTTCGCACGGAAGCCGGCGAGCTTGAGATCACTGCGAGCTTTTTAGGCAACTCCTTTACGGTTACCGACGCAAACCCTGCATCGTTTAATTTTGGTATGCTCGCGTTTTATGCGAACTCCAATGCCGTTGGTTCATCAAACAGCCCTGGCAGCGATCCGACAATCGTTAACGATAACGGTATCGACATCACCAACGTTGCGGTCAACTACACTCGATTCTTCAGCCCTGAAGTTGTAGATCTTCCTCCTGTAGAACTGCCTATCGGAGACCATCCTGACATCGAGATTATTCCGACTCTCGCCGACGGAGTCTTTGTTCCACCAGTTGTCACAGAGACAGTATACGTATGGAAAAAGGTTACTAAAGTTATACGATTCTGGGGTCGAACATACCGAATAAGATTTTGGAAGCTTGTACGAGTTGAACGACCTGTTGAGGTTGAATACACTGAGGCCGAAAAAAATGCGCTACATTTTGATATTAATCCGGGTGCTCAACCTTGGGAAAACTACGATCTAAGCGACTGGGCTTTGGACGCACCTAATCCAGATAATGGTCCGATCACTACGCCAGCCGGTAACGAATTTGGCAATGGCGATGGCTTTTCGGCCCGAACCCAAGATTTCAATTTTGTTGCTGGTGAGTTATTTCCAGGCTCAGAACCCTTCTTCTTTACAGGTTCTGACGGTGCGATGGTATTTAAATCAACGGTCGCAGGGTCACGAACTTCGCAAAACACTAGTTTTGTTCGCTCGGAACTACGCGAAATGTTGAGAGCCGGCGACACCAGCTTTAGCACGCAAGGTGTAGGCCCTAATAACTGGGCTCTTGACCATCAACCATTCAACCCCGATATTGGTGCACAAGGTGGCCGCTTAACAGCGACATTGAGTGTCGATCAGGTCACCAGCTCTGGTTCATCAAGCCAGGTAGGTCGCGTGATCATTGGTCAAATTCATGCTGAGAATGATGAGCCATTAAGACTCTACTATCGTAAGTTGCCTGGCAATACTAAAGGCGGTATTTACGCTGTACATGAGGTTCGTGGTGGCGATGATATCAACTTTGATATAATTGGCAGTCGCGCCTCTAACGCGGCGGACCCGATTGATAACGGAATCGCTCCTGGCGAATTGATTTCATATGAAATCACAAATATTGGCGCCATAATCGAAGTAGTCATCCGCAGGGGTGACAGCAATGGTGAAATTATCGGCCAACTTGATATTGATATGGACAACTTCATCGCCGGTGGCACGGGTTATGACGTGTTTGATGAGTGGATGTATTTCAAAGCCGGTGCATATACGCAAAACAACACCGGCAACGGCAATGATTTTGATCAAATACGCTTTTATCGTCTTGAGAACACTCATTAGCGGCAGTTTCTTAGCAGTTTTTTAAGGAGTTGCTTAATGAATTGCTTAATGAATTGCTTAGAAGTTGATCAGCAATAGGTCCGACAGTGGGGCAAGTTCAATATCAGAGCTTGCCCCACATTTTTGTACCTACTTAGTTTAGGTAATATTTCCGACATGGAAAAATGCCAAGTCATTACTAAATTAGGAACGTGATACCACGAAATTCAGTAAACTCAGGGCGACCTTAGGTCTTGTCACTGACTTGAGAATGGCACTTACAACTTTAATTCGGGTGCTTTACCTTGTACATGACAACCGTATTATCACGGCACACCTCACGCATTAATGCCCGCAACATAGCCTGACGACCAGGCCCACTGAAAGTTGAAACCGCCAAGATGGCCGGTCACATCTAACGCCTCACCGACAAAAAATAGGTTTTTCTGACCGATAACTTGCATGGTTTTTGACGAAATACTATTAACGTCTACGCCACCGCGGGTTACTTCGGCGGTTCGATAACCCTCAGTCCCTGAGGGGCGAATAGACCAGTTATTAAACAACGCGCCTAAGCGTTGCAACTCTTCATTTTTCATTTCGTGCAACGTCGAGGCTGAATGTTCAGGCCACCACCTTGATTGAAGCTCGGCGATCAACGACTTTGGTAAGAAGTTAGTTAATATTCCCGACAACATGCTTTTAGGATTAGTCTTTTTGCGTTGTATGAAGAGCTCAGCGGCATTCTCATTCGGCAATAAATTGATTCCAATAGGCTCGCCCGCATGCCAGTAATTTGATAACTGTAAGATCGCAGGGCCACTTAAGCCGCGATGAGTGAACAACATGCTTTCGGCGAAGCCTTTGCTTGCAACCGACACAACTACCGGTAAAGACACACCGGAAATAGCGGTCGACAGATCTTGCCACTTGCCGCTCAGTGTCATCGGTACTAACGACGCTTCTGTGGCATGCAGGTTTAAACCGAACTGCTCGGCTAATTGGTAGCCTAAGCCAGTGGCACCCCCCAAACTCGGTATTGATAAGCCGCCGGTGGCAACGATCAAACTCTGGCCTGAGATAACACCCTGGTTAGTCTCGACTCGATAGCCATTATCACTGCCCACTTTAGTGGTATCACAGTTTAGCCTGAGATCAACATTAACCGCCTGGCACTCGTCGATTAGTATCTTAAGAATATCCTTTGATGAATTATCGCAGAACAATTGTCCATGCGCTTTCTCATGATAATCAACACCATGCTTGGCGACTAAGGCTATAAAATCCCATTGCGAATATTGCGCCAAGGCGGATTTAACAAAGTGTGGGTTTTCGCAAATGAAGTTACTCGGCATTACATCAAGATTAGTGAAGTTACACCGGCCACCACCTGACATTAGAATTTTTTTACCTAGTTTATTTGACACTTCAAGCACAACGACTCGCTTACCTCGCTGACCAGCGGTAAAAGCCGCCATGAGTCCTGCGGCACCACCGCCCAGAACCACAACATCGAACTCCTCAGTTGATACGCTAGCAGTACTCATAATCGGTCTTTGTGGTTTGATAATATTGTGCAAGGCATTAGAAATCTCATATTCGGATGAAAGCAGGCATGGGCGTTTCGCATTGATCTAAGATTATAGCGCTTAGCCGCTATAATAGTTTGTTTGTGAAAGCTAAACCGAGAGTTAAACTGAGAGTTAAGCTAACCAAGTATCTATCACTTACCTTTTCTCGCTGTAGAGTTTGGAAAGCCAATTTGCGAACGGTCGAGATTTCCATTGCTCTGCGGTTATGGCTACTCGCGGTGGCAACATTACGATGTTCGAGGCTGGATGCTTGGCCGGTGAAAAAAGCGGCGCGATAAGACTGGCGGCGGCGATGTCAGCATTAGAAAGTGAGTCCCCGACTAGAAATTGCCGATCACCAGCCAACAAAGAATCCAACCAATTAAGCTGCTCTGCCACAATATCCTTGGATTGAGTCTCTTGTTGTCTGCCTAAGTCCATGCGTTTAATCATAGTAGCCACAACTTTCGGCCAAGCCAGCCTAAGCATAGTACGACTTACAAACCCCGATCCCTCGGCAAACACCGGCCTAACCGTTTGCGGGCAGTCGAGTAATGACTCTGAATAAAACCAACGGCGCACATGAACACCTAGAACATCGTCTAAACGCTTCTCTATCTCGTTTGACTCTTCTGAGATGGTCAGGCCATGCTTGCCATTGATGGACGCCTGTTGATTGGCCCAGGAGAGGATGTCAGCTGAGCCTTGTATTATCCGTGACCCATCATTCTCTACTGATTGCATTTGTAAGATTGGCAATGCCGAACTCGAAGCACCAATCGCTTTGGCGGTCTTGGCATGCTCCAAGGGTGACAAGAGGTTAACTTGGTAGTCGACACCCGCAAGGTCTAATGCCCAACGAGCCTTCTCGCAATAATGCGAGATTAAAAAGACATGGAGGATCGGTTTCTGCTTGAGTTTCTGAATGGGTTCTTGCATCGGTCTGGCACTCTCAAAATTATTGGAAATTAACACCTCAAAAATCACACGGGCAAGCAAAAGCAGCGTAAAATCGGGAGATGGATTCTATCATATCAATTAAAGACTTAAGCAAAGTCTACGACAACGGCTTTCAAGCACTCAAAGGTATTAACCTCGAGATTGAACGTGGCGAAATCTTGGCATTACTTGGCCCTAACGGTGCCGGAAAAACCACACTGATTTCGGTGATTACCGGTATCGTGTCAGCCTCATCAGGGTCGGTAACAGTAGACGGCCACGACAACGTCAAAAGCTATCGGCAAGCCAGACAGCTAATTGGCTTAGTTCCGCAAGAGCTTACCTTGAGTTCGTTTGAGACAGTTTGGAATACAGTACGCTTTACCCGTGGGCTATACGGTGCTAACACCGACAATGCCTACCTAGAACAACTGCTAAAAGATTTATCCTTGTGGGATAAAAAAGATAATCAGCTGCGAATGTTGTCGGGCGGTATGAAACGTCGTGTTTTGATTGCTAAAGCGTTGTCACACGCGCCTAGAATTTTGTTTTTAGATGAGCCAACGGCGGGGGTCGATGTTGAGCTGCGCAAAGACATGTGGGCTATGATCGGAAACTTGCGGGAGTCTGGTGTTACGATTATTTTAACCACGCATTACATCGAAGAAGCTGAAGACATCGCAGACCGTATCGGTGTGATCAATGATGGTGAAATATTATTGATTGAAGATAAGGCCGAGTTAATGCAGAAACTTGGAAAAAAACAATTAATCATCGAGTTGAAGGAACCAGCTAATGCCATCCCAAGCAGTTTGGTCGGTTTAGATGTAAGCCTCTCTAATGACGGTATGGTGCTAACCTACACCTTCGATGCCACCGCCAACGCCACCGGCATCACTAAATTGCTCAACCTGCTCAGCGAGAGCGGGCTGCAATTGAAAGACTTACAAACCACACAGAGCTCACTGGAAGACATCTTTGTCGATCTGGTGCATAAAGACTCTGAGCTAACCCCATCGGCCAAGGCGTAAACATGAACTTTTCAGCAATTAAAGTAATCTATCGCGCTGAAATGATGCGTGCTATCAATACATTATTTCAGACCTTAGCATCACCGGTTATATCAACCTCATTGTACTTTGTGGTATTTGGCTCAGCAATTGGCTCGCGGATTCAAACCATCGATGGTGTCAGCTATGGCTTATTCATCGTGCCAGGCTTGACCATGTTAACGATACTAACGCAGAGCATATCGAACGCTAGCTTTGGGATTTTCTTTCCAAAATTCAACGGCACTATTTACGAAATTTTATCGGCTCCATTATCGTTTTTCGAAGCGCTTCTCGGCTATGTTGGAGCAGCAGCGACCAAGTCATTCGTTATTGGCTGCGTTATTTTAATAACCGCTAGCCTATTTGTCGATTTGCAGATCCAACACCCTGTTTGGATGATGAGTTTTCTTATTCTCACCTGTATATCCTTTAGCCTATTCGGCTTTATAATAGGCTTATGGGCTGATAGCTTTGAGAAACTTCAGATAGTGCCTATTTTAGTCATTACACCATTAGTGTTCTTAGGCGGCAGTTTCTATTCAATCAATATGCTACCGCCATTTTGGCAAACAGTGTCTCTTTTTAACCCAGTGGTTTATCTAGTTAGCGGTTTCCGTTGGAGCTTTTTTGAAGTCTCCGATGTTAATGTCTGGACAAGTCTTACAATGATTTTCGTATTTCTGGCTTTGTGCCTGATTGTCGTGTCTTGGATGTTCAAAACTGGCTACAAACTTAAAGAATAAAGTTATTCGTCAGTAATTACTGACGACTCTATTTACTAGTTGCGATAAAGTTACTAGTCCAAAAAAATAATAGTTCCTAGAATATAAGAGTTCCGGGAATATAATAGTTCCGAGAAAATCATGAGCAGCAATAAATATCAAAGCGAAGTAGTGCAAGACGGTGACAATTGGACCGCGCGCATCACACGCCAGGTTACATCTCGAAAATCGCATGTATCAAAGCAACAAGAAGGGCTTGCCAGCGAATCTGAAGCGAACGCTTGGGTTGAGACTAATATGGCTGAATTTATTAACACTCAAAAAGGTGCTAATACACGCCAAGGCAGTAACCGTAAGGAGCAAGAAGAAATAAAGCGCCAACGGTCTGCACGCCGCGCCGAGAAAACGGAAATAGCCAAGCGTGAGAAAAAAGAATCGGAGCTAGCGAAACAAGGTAGCGACAAGGGTAGCGGTAGTGATGGTGACTCTGAATCCGGATTTGATTTCGAAGCCGAATTTGACTCGTTCGACGACGACTAGCCATAACTCAGACTTGGCCTCTATCTAAGTCGTCTAACTATCTAAGTCGTCTAATATCTAAGTCGTCTAAAACCCAAGCCGTCTAAAATCCAAGTGATCAGTCTAGCTGACTGACGGTATAGCCGGCGGCTTTTAAGCGCGTTATCAGACCGTCAGATCCGGCCATATGCAACGCACCAACGAGGATGAATTCTTTATCTTCGCTGAGTATCATCGCTTTTATTTCATCAAGCCATTGGTCATTGCGCTTAACTAGAATCGTTTGATATAGAGTCGGGAAGTCGCGCTTCATGTCAACGATGCCGATCTTCTCTAATTGATCTAAGTCTCCGTTACGCCAAGCACTTAATAGTTCAGCCCAAACGGTTTCTAATTGTTCGATGTCGTTGATACCCGACTTGATAAGCAGATTGGGCTCAAGTTGATTCATGCTTTGAATAAAGCTTAGTTGCTGTTCAAAAGACTCGAGAAAGAGTGATTCTTTTTTATCGCGTATCGCTCGCGCGCCAAAGTGAGCGTCTACCCCTTCACCACCAATTAAGCCCAGCCTTTGAAGTTCAAACTGGGTTAGCGCCATCATCGCTCCGGCTGGCGTGAATCGATCGAACACCGCAATTGGTATGCCTTTGGATTTGAGCAGTTGATCTAGCTGGCTGTAGGTATCACGATCTAACACATTAGACAGAGCTCGATGATCTTGATATGACATAGCATTTAGTATGCGCCCCTGAACCTCGGGTGCCACTAACGCGGCCGCATCGGTTTCGAGCACGATGTCATCAACACGGTTATACGCTATTTCAAATGCTTGCGGCAATGGATAGTCGTTTTTAGATAGCACATGAATTGTGCCGCCTAGATACAAATAGTCATCGCCCTTGCTGACCTTCCAAACGGGTGCCTTGGCGATCGCCGCAGTGATAGACGTCATTGACAAAGCAAGCAACAGGCTAAGCAGTATTTTCATATGTGCACCTTTAAAGACTGAATTATGTAACGCTTAAGTTTTATAAAGTACTTGTATCAAGTGGAAGCCGAACTTAGTTTTAATTGGCCCGAGGTATTTTTTATCTTCACTGCCATTAGTGAATATAGCCTTATCAAACTGGGCCACCATGGCGCCTTTTCTAAATTCACCCAGATCCCCGCCTTTCTTAGCCGATGGGCAGGTCGAATACTTTTTTGCGAGTTGCGAAAAACTGTCACCGGCATCCAACTTCTTCATAATGTTGCGCGCCTCGTGTTCGTTTTTAATCAGAATATGCGATGCGCAGGCCATCTTTGCCATGGCTATTTCCTCTCGTGACCAGCGTTAATCGTTTTTGGTGTCTGAAAGTAACTCAACTCGCAATTCGACTCATTTACCTCTCGCCACTCGTCAACGTGGCATACAAACGAAGCCACTGCTGCAGTCGGGAATTTATCTAACTCGTTCTCACTTAATCGGTTAGCGACCTGATGAATTGCCGAGTTATGGGCCACCACGGCGACACGATTTGCGTCATCTGGCAGGCTGCGGATTATTTCCATCAATTGGTCTTCATCAAAGGTGTAGAACGATAGTTCCGGCACTAAGGTGACATCGGTCAATTCGCTTATAACGTGAGCAAAGTCGAGAGCTCTGGTAGCCGTGCTAGAAAAGATCACGTCTAAGCCTTCATCGGCATCCGCTATAAAGCGAGCCATAGTGACAGAATCGCGCTCACCGCGTGCATTAAGCGGTCGCTCATGATCGTCTAAGTCATCATCGGCCCAGCTTGATTTCGCGTGGCGTAGTAGTAATAATTTTTTCATAACACCTAGTTTTCATAACACCTAGTTTTCATAACACCTAGTTTTGGCAAGCCCAAATTCTCACAACTACAGCTAGTTGAGCTCTGACGCTCTTGAGGTATTTATACGCTCTTCGCCAATCTGAATATCCTTCCATTTAGGTTCAAGTAACTTCAAGCTACCGGCTTTCAAACTAGCTCGCAGCTGTTCGAACGTCATTGTAACTCGTGCATAAGAAAATTGCGGAATAAAGTTACCGTCGCTCTCTCTAATGTAAAGCCGACTGGAGACATTCTCACCGTTAGCGCTTTGAAATAAAATATATTCATCTTTTTTATCGCCGTTCAGGTCAACCGCGAGTAGCAAACAGCTTTCAGTTTTGCATCGCTCAATTTGATTCGAACGTTGTTCGAAAACCGACCAAAAATCAGAGTCAACTGTCGCTGTAGGCGGATAGACTTCAAGAGATTCAGCGAGCTCAGCTATGCGCTCCGAGCTAATGTTATCGGGCGAATAATAACGGCGGCGACCTTTTTGTTCGATTGAGTCCTCAATCTTCTTAAGTAACTTGTCACTTTCCTTTACCTCAGCTCTCTGCTTAAGTTTTTCTAAAGTTGCCAAGCCGTATTTACCGCTGCGAGCAAGATAATGAAAATCGAAGTCTTCAATCATGACTTTCCCCGTCTCTAATCTTTTTAGTTGGCTATCTACTGAAATATGAGACATGTCCAACACAGGCGTAAAAATGAGCACAATAATTAGCCCAAAGAGTAAGGCCATAGAGGTATTGGCTTTGCCAAAATACTCACTCCAGGTTTTACGCTTAAACAGAATAATCAGGCTGTAGGCGATAATGTATCCAAACATCAGAGCGACTATGATAATCGCTAGTATGCGCTCGACGGTTAGCCCATATTGAGCGACTCGCAACCAAACTCCGTAGGCCGCGAGCGCCATCAGTGCATTTAATATAATGATGCCAGATTTGACTATGAGGTTGATAAGCTCGCTATACGGCGCCCGCTTGCCATCTTGGTAAACCGCATTGAAAAAGAACAGCGTTAGACCAACAAAGCTGAGAATAGTGTCGCTACCATAGCCCTTTTCCCAAATTAGGTTTACCCCCGTAAATGGCAGCACCACTACAAACATCAGCGCAATCATCAAAAGCAATGGCAATAAAAGCGAGATCAAACCGCGAAGTATTCGCTGCACCGCACCAACCGCATTTATCTTGGTACGAAAAATAACCACGGCATAAGCAAAAGCAAGGCTCAGTGTGGGATAGAGAAACCATTTTTGCTTAAAGAGTTCTTTAAAAAACGAAATGTCGACAATATTGAATAACGCCCCCCACAACAACAGAATCAACCAAAAGATAAAGGTAAACAACCACGCCAACACAAACGACAAGAAATTATGCCATGAGAAACCGAATTGCGATTCGTAGCTTGGCGGCCAGCGGCGATCCCGCATCCATGCTTTGAAAAAGAACAAAGCGATGAAGGCAAGTAAAAAGCATAACGGGAGGAAGTAAGCATTGGCTAGAAAAAAATTCTCTGAGACACTTGTCGAAGCGCTGTACCACGCAATCCAGAGAAAGATTAAAGCCATTGCTGTCAACCATGACCAATACCGTTTTTGCGGATAATTGTCACGATAGCTTAGTGTAATTAAGGTTGGCACACAGATAAAAAGCATGCCGAGCATAATGGTCGCAACCCAGTCGCCGTGCGGCCAAAGCTCATTGTCGAGAGCCTGATGCAGCGAGAACAACCCAAATCCCTGAATCAGGGCGATTAGACCAATAATAATACTGGCGCGTTTACTCAGGCTTTTTTCCCTAATCGAAACTTCCATAACAACCCCTTACTTAGTTAAACCCAGATGGTGTACCCCATCAGGCTAAACGTTGTGCTTACCAATTATTGTAATTTTACGCTTTTTTAATATCTCTTGAATCGGTAATACATAGCTTTTAAGGTTGTTACCCCCAATTAGAATGCCGATTATTTTTTCGCTACCGGCTTGATCAGTCACGACTAATGAGCCCGAATCGCCTCCAGCCGAAAAGGGATTAATACTCAAGGATTCAACCTCAAACACTTTGGCAAAATAAACCGTGCCTTTGAATGTTTGCGAGCTGATCGGGCCGTAGTAACTGATCACGTTGTAATCGATAGATTCTGGCTCGGTGACTACTTTAGTAATTTCGCCATGCGTCAACCCCGTCGAGCGACCCCATTTTTTAACTCTAAGGTCTTCTTTGGCCTTGGCGAATGTAACCGGGGTGTCGTAACAGCCGACACCCTCCCCTTGCATAGAGCAAACCGCATCGCGATCAGAAATATCAAAGAAAGCAATGTCGCAATTATCTGAAATATCGAACACCTGAGGCAAGCCCTGACTCATTGGCCCCGTGGAGTCGTGCAGACCCACGACACTGATTTCAAAGTTGTCTGGGCTGACATCTTGAATACCAGGAGAAACGATTGGCGTGCCAACGCTGGCTGTATTACAGCCGCCGGTGACATGGTTGCAGGAGATACCGAGCAGCTCTCCACGTTCATTCTTTGCTAACGCAGTTAAGGTGCCAGCGTTCCTCTGATTACCTAAGCCTATTGACGAACCACAACTGATTTTCTGATTATAAAAATAAACTGGCTTAAAGGTACTCTGAACACTTTGATCAATCTTAAATGGCTTCTCTACGCAGACATCGAGAACAATGTTATTAGCCGCGTATACCTTGCTGAACTCAGCGATCAGTCTTTCTCGCTTGGCACGCGCAATTGGCAGACGAGTAGCGAGTGACACCTTACTGATTGCACCTTTACGCGAACATCCAAGCTTAATTATTTTACGAACTCGAAAGTAAGCTGCGAATGAATCATCAAACGGAATCAGCCTTGCGTCACCACCTAAACCCATCGCCTCGCGCATGGCATCGTCAGCTAATACAGTATGCTGCACCGCCCAGGCATAGAGGGAATTTCTTAATTGTTCGGCTGTTATGTTATTCGATCCTGTCATCGCTTACTCGTCGGATCTTCTGAGACGACAAAAAAGCTACGCTCAGGGTCGTCGACTTGATCAGAAGTTTGTAATTCATAGACGCCGGGAGATAAATCCATTGCGACACTGAATTTGAAATTTTGCAACTCTAGCCCATCCTCTAGCCCATTAAAGCTTACGTTAATCGCATCACCTACCTCGTTTAAGGGCTCGCCGCTTTCCGACTCGGGGTCAATTTTAACTAACTGGAAACGGCAACGAGGGTTGATTTGAGGCTTAAGAAATGACACTACAATTTCCATATTATCGAGCGGACGGTAATCTTCTCGATCAGTACTAATGCCCATTACGTTAGAGGCAAGCAACTCTGATCGACCGCTGAGCGAATGCGGAGTTACATCGGAGGGAGCGCCAAGCATTTTGAACAACTCAACACGCAGGTTTCGATCAGCAAAAATAGTCGAGTGTTTCTTTTGCGAAAACGAGTGTGGTATCGAACCGTTAAGCGAGCTCGAAATTGGCACAGTACCGTCGCCGCTATCATTTGACTCTCGCTCAAGCAATTCAGACCCGGTCCACTCTAGCCTGGTCAGTGTTGTGTGTGCTGAGCTGACAAAAGAAAAGTAGGCGACCTTTTCCGGTCGCTTAGCAAGATCTAGTTTCGACCAAAACCTAAGCGCAGCGTCAATATTGGCTTGTTGCAATTGATATCGAGCAACAATCTCGCTATCAAACGGGTTGACAACATAGGGTAAGCGACTGCTGCTCGCCGCTTTTAAGGTCATCGCACTGCCATTCGGTGCAACCAGTTGATAGGCCGAAGGATAGCGCTGGTCGGAGACCAACAACTTCACGTTCTCTGCCGATATACCCAAGTTTGATGCTAAGCCTGCAATTTGATTGAGGGCGATTGGCGCGCCATTATGTGGCGTGCCAAGCGTGATTAACTGAGTAATCGCCTTAAACCAAGGCCGCTGGTCAAACTCACCACTCTCCAACAGATAACGCAGTATTAAACCGCCCATCGAATGGCCAATTAGCACTATTTCGTCAAAGCTCTGCTGTTGATCAAGATGCTCTGATAAAGCGAGCGCCGATGCTTGATTAGATTTTCGCCAATCGTAGGCAAAAGGAATAAACCGTCGCTCGCTTCCGCTCTCACTTCCACTCTCACTTCCACTCTGGCTTCCACTAAGGCTATAGCCGCAGGCTTGAATATCTCTAAGAATACTTCGGTAGACGGAGTAAAAAGGAGTAACACTTTCTATCGGCTTAGTAGCAACCAGGTTTTCATCGAGTAAGGCCTCGGCCTTGACGCTTTTTGTAACCAGCGCACCCAGTGACGGTGGCCAAACTCGCTTGTTAGTTTCAGCGTGCCTAAGCTCTGAACCCATAATTCCTGGTAAAAAGACAACGCATTTCATATTGGGCCTGTCGGATGATGTTTTGCGTCAGAAGAAAGTGGTAATTTGAGGCTAGTTTTTGGTTTATTTGAGGCGTAATGGTTGCTCCATTGCTCGAAAATAAACGGAAAAATAGACCAAAGTGGCGCTTTCGTACTAGTGACATTCATTATTCGACAGTCCCATACTAGATCCGCTGGCTACGTTTTACTACTGCGAGGGTAATAAAGATCGCACTAAGCACCAGCCCAACTATCAGCGATGGTGTTGTATATGTATCAAAGCCTATCCAGCGATTGAGCATAATATGATCGCCAATAACGCCACTTAAAAAAAGTGAATCAATGACCCAGAGCAACACTGGTGCAATAAAGGCTAATAAAAACGGGTTTTTATTAGCCACTTCTGAACAGAATAAACACCAAGCAACTGTTGGCAGCAGAGACCAAAAAACCATCTTGATTAATAAACCAAAAGCACCGCCAAAGTATACTTCTAGATAATCAAATGCGCCGAACCCGAAAAAAATAAAGGCCACAACGATTTGGCAGACAATCACGCTGATCGGTGCCACTACTAAGGCAATCAATAGTTTCGATACAATCGTGGTGGTATCGGATACAGGCAGCGAGCGCCAAAACAAGACACTCTCATCCTGCCGCTCACCATATAGACAAGACAGAGTATAGAAGCACGCCACAATCATGATTGTCATGGTGATGATGTAGTTCATCAAGTTGAGTCCGCGTGCTAATACACCATTAACAACGCTATTCACTTGGTCATCAATTTGCAGTTGCGAGGGTAATTCAAATTCGACATTTAAACTTCCAAACATCAAAGACAAACGCACCAGTATCGCCAAACCAACCAAAATCATTGGTATCAACCAAATATTACGATGCTCTAAAATTTCACGCTTTAATAGCGCTAACATTACTTTCATATCACTTCTCGGTTAAATCATCGGCTAAGCATTAATAGCGACAAATAAGTCTTCAAGACTCGGGGCGACTACTTGACCATACTCGGCCAAGGCCGAGGCCTCTACATCTTTAAAAATCAGCTCACTGTGTTCTGGCAAAGACCGTTGATAAATAGGTTTTAACTTAGGGTCGCTAAACACCACATTTTGATTAGTGATCAACTTGCTATAGCGGTTTTTTAATTCAGAAATTTGAATATCCAACGTAATACGCCCTTCCTTAATGAATACAACTCGAGTCAGGATGCTTTCAATTTCATCTACCTGATGTGTGGTGATAAGGATTGAACGGTTTTGCGTATAATAGTCTTTCACTAAGCGATCTTGAAAATCTCGACGCACCAAAACATCTAAACCAAGTGTTGGCTCGTCTAACACTAGGAAATTAGTATTTATCGCTAGAATTGTCACTAAATGCAGTCGCGTCTTCATTCCTTTTGATAGCGTTTCGATTCGGCTATTAGATTTTATAGGCGTATCTTTAAGTAAATCTTTAGCACGCTCCATATCAAATTTAGGATGGGTTTTCTCGACGAACTCCAATAAATCCTTGACCTTCATCCAACTTGGCAATGATGAAACATCAGCAATATAGCTCATATTTTCGAGTAATTCGGTTCGTTTTTTAAACGGATCCTTTTCAAAAATAGAGAGCTTACCAGAGAATTTTATTAAGCCCATGATAGCCTTGAGTAGGGTCGACTTACCCGCACCATTGGGTCCTATTAGCCCGACCACTTCCCCCGCACCAATGCTCAAGTTAATATCGTGCAACACCGTAGTACGACCGTATTGTTTAGAAAGGTTCTCTATTTCAACGAATTTTTTTGACATAGCGATTAGTGAGTCCTTGGTGTATCTATATAATGTGTGAATTCTGTTTGTAAAAACCTCAGCACAAGGCCATTGCAAACACTATCGCACGTTTTATGCTGTGCGATCGTTATCCTGAGCTTCTTTAATCCATTCTAGCCCCTTGTTGGCTATCCGCCAAATTTACTGTCACCCCAATCATCTGCCATCTTAAGCGTCTACCATCTTAAGCAAAGCTCCGACCAAACAAAAGCTTACTCGCGATACTTCTCAAGTAAGAATGCACTATCCAATTGAGCACCAAGTGTTGATACAAAAGTAAACACCCCAGTTAATTTACGCACCATTAGCATGAATTCCGCGGGCGGGATTACAAACCCTTTTACCAGCATGCCCTCACTGCCAAGTTTACCAGCACGTTTAAGTAGACGAGACGTGCGCCAATCATATAAATTGTCAGCGGTTTTGCAAAAATCAGGCAGTTTGCTGATGTCGGATGAAAATGGCTCCAAGATAAAAGCACAGAACTCAGCAAACGACTTTTTTACTTTACGACTATCAGACTCACGCAGACAACCAAGCTCGATCGCACCTTCGATAGTTTGCTCTAAATCACCAGTATGCGCTGCAAGAATAGTTTTGCGCAGGGGTTTTGTGAAACTGTCGGGTAAATGATGAACAGCGCCAAAATCAAGTAGGCCAAGTTGATCTTGGTCGCCATTTTGATCGATTATTATTCTGTAATTGCCAAAATTGGGATCAGTTTGCATCAATGCCCAGTCAAAGGCTTCGATAAAAAACAGGTCAAGCATTGATAGCGCTAATGCGTTACGTCGAGATTGGCTCAATGCTTGAACATTCGGGTGTGTCACCTCATAGCCGTCAATAAACTCCATTGTTAGAACCGACTCATTACTCAAATCTGAATAATATTTGGGTACGCGGTATCGACTGTCATTGGCAAGTTTTTCGCCAACTAATTTAGCCGTTTTAAGTTCGTAACGGTAATCAACCTCAAGCATGAGCTGCATCTTAAGCTCTCTAGTCAACTCTTCTAGTTGCCTACCTGACTTTATCCATCGCGCGAGAGTCAGCATTTGCGTTACGTTGCGAAAATCATCCTCAATCGCACCGGCTATTCCCGGATACTGAATTTTGATACAAACCGGCTCATTGATGTTACAGGCGCTCGCCATGTGTACTTGCGCTAATGAGGCCGCCGCGAAGCTATCAGCTTGAATACTGACACCCTCTAGTTTTTCTGCAAATACCACTTGCAGATGTGGCTCAATAACACTCCACTCGAGCTCGGTAGTTTGTGCTTCTAAAGTGTGTAGCGCATCGGTAACCGGCTTAGGCAATAGGTGCTCACCGTAGAGCGCCAACATTTGTCCAATTTTAACGTACGCGCCTTTTAACTCACCTAGCTCCTTGACGAATCGCATGGCCTCACGCTTTAAAGCGGCCTGATGGTGGGCATGCTGCTTGTCTTTGGGCAGTAATAAGCCAGATGCTTTAGATGAGAGTAAGCCTAGGCCGCCTCTTGCTCCAGCCGCACCAATCGCGAAACGCCGACGCAAACCACCTGTTTTGATTTTCTTCATTGGCCGATTGTACCGTCTTGAAGCAATGAAAAGATGAACAATCGATGGTTTTATAGCGTCGATAAACCTAAAAAAACTCATCCATGAGAGTCGTGTCCATAAGCCGACATTTTGATCCAAAAATGTCGGCTCTCCCCTGAAATACACTTAATTAGAGTGCGCCAACCTCGCACTATCTCCCACGCAAAATTGTAAATTCGACAAAAATACACTCTGGCTTATCGCACAACCCCTCAGTTAGCGACAAGCTGAACTTCAACTTTAAACACCGTATGACTGCCTAACGGGACAAATCATATGCTCATCCATGAGCGAACTGCTTCCACCAACAGGGCCATGCCTCCAGGCCCAAAGTTCTCCATGACACCTTTTTACCCAATTGAGATGCAGAAATTCTTGTTAGCAACGTTTACGCTTCATGCGACTGTCATCACTTTCAACAACACCGTCCTCAACCAACATCGTACCCATCATAAATCGCGTGCTGGTTCGCTTGTCTTCAGTAAGTGACTCAGGCTAATCCCCCGATATATGCACAAGTTAAATACCTCAAACTCTACACAATGGAGTCTACAAAACTTTACGACTGTCAGGCATTGGCGATTAGTTCATACAACTAAACTATAGTTCAGTTAGGTGACAAAATTAGATAAAAACGAGACTCACAGGGTCATTTAATAGATATTAGATACTTTTTCCGATCAAATTAATTGATAAAAAGAGCTCATCCTTGAGCAAAACTCGTCCTAACTTTCGAACCTCACGAATCGGTAAGTCCAAATGTCTTCCTGTGCAGCACAGCTCCGTTGTGCTGCTAAACTTTCTTTTCGGTCATACCGTCTAGGAAACAATTTGTACGAACCTAGAGAAAGCTTCTCCCTGACAGACATATTCTCGATGGTTGAGTTCAATCGTACGTCCGATGAGATTTCTGTATCACGCTTAACTCGCCCCCAAGACGTGTCTTTTTAAGTGGTCAGAAACCTCATGCCATGCAGTTTACAAATTTTGACAATTTACTGATATTGGATAATGGTTCAGGCTAACTAAACCTAGGTTCAGATGAGCTTAGAATTATTTATTCAATGCGCCTCTCAGTGACGCCTGATAAATGGAGCCCGCCAACACTCATGTCGAAATAGTTGACCGCAACGGCAATAAACTTAATCATATTGCTGCGCAGATCGCGTTGAACCGCAAAAATAAAATCGGGTGAAATATGTTTGTTGGTCATTACACAGCTAGTTTTATCGCAAAAGGCTTAGAGCCTCGCGCGTCGCTTGGCTTACTTTTCCTTGCAGCACAATTTTTAGATCTGATATTCTTTCCACTGGTCTTAGTCCACGCCGAGAGCCTAACGATGACGGTGAACGCGACCGCGTCAACGCACTTTAAGCTGCCTTACATGCCTTTCTCACACAGCCTCTGGTCAGCTTTATTTTGGAGTTGCTTGGTGTTTATCGTCAGCATAACGGCTCTTCGCTTGAGCAAAACCGTATCGCTACTATTAGGACTAGTGGTGCTGTCGCATTGGGCTGCGGATCTGCTGGTGCATACACCCGACCTCGCAGTGTGGAATATCTTTAGCGATAATGCGGTTAAGTGGGGGATCGGATTATGGAACCATGCCCTGCTAGCGTATTTTTTAGAGTGCGGCTTATTAATACTCGCCACGGTTTTCTATTTAAGGCGCACTCACGCGGTAAACCCCAAAGGCCGATACGTTATGGTTCTATATTTAATCGGCCTAGTTTTACTGCAGGCGTTTATCACCTTCGGTGGACACGTAGAGCTTAATAAAGTCACTTATGCTTGGCAGGCAATTGCTAGCTTCATTGCTTTAACTATTATCGCGATCATAGTAGATCGCTATCGAAGAGGTGGCCGAGAACGCCCAAAATTGACTCAAGATATTGTTTAAAAAAAGTAATATGTAGGCAATAGATTAGCTCAAATACATTCAACAATTCGGCGGCAACTGAACCAAAGTTCATACACGCCTGAACTCTCGTTTATTGACTAGTCAGTTGATAAGGATAAGAATAGCCAGAATGAATATATTAATAATCGATGACCACCGTATTTTTTCGGCCGGCCTCGAATTCCTGCTTGATGGTATTAGCGAAAATAACAGCATCACCACCGAGGTGAGTTGTGAAGACGTGCTTAAAAATAAAGATAGCATGATCGCGCCAGACTTGATTTTACTCGACTACAATCTTCGAAACACATACGGAGAACAAAGCCTAACGTTAATAAAAGATGCCTTTCCTGCCTCCATCGTGGTGATTATTTCGAGTGAGGAATCACACGGAATTATCCATTCAATGATTGAGGCTGGCGCTGCAGGGTACATACCAAAGTCCTCTGAGCCCAAACTGCTAGAACATGCTCTGAATTTGGTGCTGGCCGGCGGAGTATATCTGCCCCCACAAGCCTTTGATACATTGGGGCGGCGCATTCAGACTTCTGGGGCAAAGTCACTGACTGAGCGACAAGAACAAGTACTCAGGGGTGCAGTGGCTGGTAAGACCAATAAGGTTATCGCCAACGAACTCGATATCGCCGAGGGCACGGTGAAATCTCACCTTTCTTCCGCCTACGAATGCATGGGCGTTAGTAACCGCACAGAAGCAGTGTTGGTAGCCGCCAAATTTGGGATTGGCAGCCCGCTTCCATCTTATCGCTAACCGAGAGAAATATAGTGGCCATGACAATAAACGTTCCCTCACAAGTCGACAATGATCGTGTTATGAACTCCATCTCATGTGAAGCGTCGACCGTCAACGGCAAACCGCGCACGATAATGCCGCTCGAAGAAGAAATATTATCGGCAAAAACTCAACCGGTTTTCGGCGTTGTCGTTTCGTTGTTCATTATTAGCCTACTAATATCTTACTTCGCCTACGACTCTATGCCTGTCTATGCATGGGCAAGTTGGTTTGCTGCGATGATGATGACCATTGTCGCGCGAATTGTCGTACAGAAACGGCTAACCGTCGACCAATCAATCTCGATACAAAAACGCATGAAATATGCTATCGCCTTGAATGCGGTGATTGGTATTGTTCAAGCCTCTTCATTTTTATTTTTCCCATCCTTCAGTTTTGCCGAGAAAATGATTCAAAGCATGATAATGCTGGGTCTAACTAATGGATCCATCAGTACCAACTCAGGCTATAAGCCACTATTTTTAGCCCATTCAATTCCAGTAATCACAGCATTGACATTGGCTTGGTCACTATCACCGCATAATGATGTGTCGATGATTAGCCAAATAGGAGTCGCCACTCTAAATTTAGTATATTTCGCGGTTCAATATGCAAACGCCTCGAACCACTTCAGGCTATTTAAGCAGTCGTATGAAATTAGAGAACAGCAAGCCTCGCTAAATGCTGAATTGAAGGAAAAGAATGGAAAGCTGGATGCCGCCCTAAGCTCAGCGGTGCAGGCAAGGCAAGAGGCCGACCAAGCAAACACATCCAAGACTCGATTTCTGGCCTCGGCAAGTCATGATTTACGCCAACCAACCCACGCGCTGTCTCTGCTCGCAGGGGTATTGTCGAATAGGCCGCTTGATGAGAAAAGTAAAGCCATTGCTAGCGATATTCACACGGCAAGCCAAAGCCTACAATCTTTGATGAGTGGTCTACTGGACATATCGAAGTTAGATGCAGGCTTAATGGAGCCGAAAATCGAAATAGTCGACCTTCATTGGTTAGTTAGCCGGGTGTGTTCCGAATTTGAAACCGACTGTAAGAATAAAGGGCTACGCCTGATTCTAAACAGCAGCAGTCGGGATGCCGTGACCCGTAGCGACCCGCAATTAACCGAACGAATTTTAAGTAACTTGATCTCTAATGCGGTTAAATATACTGATGAAGGCCGTATAGAGGTGATCTTAGAAGAGATTAATGACGAGTGGAAAGTCAGTATTAAAGATACCGGACATGGTATCAAGCAAGACGAACAAAAGCGAATCTTTGACGAATTTTATCAAATCGGCAATGACCATAGGGACCGATCAAATGGCTTGGGGCTTGGTCTGGCGATTGTAAAACGTTTGAGTGATGTGTTGGATGCTAATTTAGAGTTCGAATCCGAACTTGATGCAGGTTCTACCTTCTGGTTCAGCTTGCCAAAAGTAAATGAGAAAACTCAATCGCGTGAAGATCTTGACCAATTAAACGTGTTAACTGGCTTACATGTTTTATGTGTTGACGACGAAGCTGATATTCGCAATGCCCTCGCGCTTGCATTCGAAGTGCTTGGTTGCTCTTTTGATTTAGTTGAATGTACTCAAGCGGCGGTCGAAGCGGCAAAACACAAAAGGCCCGATATCGTACTCGCAGACTTTCGCCTAAAAGGTGACGACAATGGCATTAAAACGATAGACACGATTAGAGAAATTTACCCAGGCATCCCCTCCCTACTGGTTACAGGGGATACCTCTCCCGAACGTTTACAACACGCTAGTAAGGTTGGCATAGAGATGTTACACAAGCCCCTAACCATGGAAAAACTTGCGCAATCTGTTGGAGAAGCTGTAGCAAAACAACAATGATGGGAAAGCAAAAATTACTATGGGTAAAAACGGTTCTATCAAGAGTTCATCGCAAGCCAATGCAACCGAGACAGCCCTGCCATCGAAAGCCTGGCTAGCAAATGGCGTTGAACTATTATTTCAACGCCAGGGTCTTAATAAGCACGGTAAACCCTTCGATGTAGTGATAGTCGGTAGCGGCTACGGCGGTTCGATTGCCGCTGCTGAATTAAGTAAAGCGACACGGCTGGGCTTATCTATTTGCCTGCTGGAAAGGGGCCGAGAGTTTCTACCTGGCTCGTTCCCAAACTCGATGAATGAGGCACCAACGGAATTCAGAGCGACTTCTAGCGGCAAACCAATAGGAAACTTAGAAGGTTTGTACGATATCCGTATAAACAAAGATCTAAATATCATGCAAGCCAATGGATTAGGCGGCGGATCACTAATAAATGCCGGCGTTATGGCACGCGCTAATAATGACGTATTCGAAGGTTCACGCTGGCCCGCTGCAATTAACGCCAATAGCTTAGAGCAATACTATGACCAGGCCGAACTATTACTGGGTTCTAAAAACTTAGATAGCACAGGCGTCGCTCAAGACAACACAATCTTTGCACATCCAAATTTTCTCGGCACTGATGTCGGTCCGGCTAAATATCAATCGCTGAAGACGCTGGCTCAAGGGGCCACCTCGAAGCAAAAGACTTCGACACTAGGAAGCCTTAACAGCGAGTTTAAAAACGCCAACATCACGGTTAATATGAGTCAGGGGCAAAAGACCTCAGCGGGTATGGCACTTAATTTATGTAATCTTTGCGGCGACTGCGCATCGGGCTGCAACAACAATGCAAAGATCTCGCTAGACAAAAATTTATTAGTAGAAGCGGCTGGCAACGGCGTTGAAATTTTTACCGGCGCGACGGTACTCTCGCTGCTCCAGAACGACTCCGAAGGTTGGCAACTTGAAGTTGTCTATACCGATGCACAGTTACGCATGCGCCAATCTGAGGCAACGCTTAGTCTCGACACATCAAACATAATAATCAGCGCTGGCGCGTTGGGTTCAACAGAGATATTAAAGCGCTCTCAGACAATGCAACTTCCATTTTCGCATAGGCTTGGAACACAATTTTCGTCGAATGGCGACATGCTAGCGGTAGGCTTTGAACAAAATCAGCTTGCTAACGCCATTGCCGACCCAACTATTGCTCATTCTAAACGCAGCATAGGGCCGACCATTACCGGCATGATCGACTCGCGCAATCATACCGACGCAAGTCAGCGAATGGTAATTCAAGAAATGGCGGTACCGGCACCGGCAGCACATTTTTTTGGCGAACTTTACGCCACAGTAAATACTGCGCAAACTATTTGGAATTCGGATAAAAGCGCGCATCGAACCGGCTCCGACTTCGCAGACCCGGCCGCGCTGAACCAAAAAGCGCTAAACCACACATCATTGTACGCGGTTATGGGAGATGACGGCGCAAATGGCTCACTGGTGCTTGAAAATCCAGACTACCAAGATCATGAAGGCACTATTAAAGTGAAGTGGCCGCAACTGAAGGAGCACCCGCTTTTTGATCATCAAATAGACCGCTTGAAGAGTTTATCCGGCACCAGCAAAGGTGGCTCAAATACCGCGAAGCTTGGAGGCCGCATACTGCCCAACCCAGTATGGCAGTTACTAAAACCAGAACACATGAATATGATGAAGGTTGATCGTGGCGCCCCCTTAACGGTTCATCCATTAGGCGGTTGCCCGATGGGTGAGTCAGAAAAAGACGGCGCAACCAACCATCTGGGGCAAGTATTTAAGCCCAATAATTCGAACGATTCGACCGATGTCTACGCCGGACTCACGGTACTTGATGGAGCCATCATTCCCGAAGCCGTCGGCATTAACCCAGCGTTAACGATTTCGGCGATTTCTCTAAGGGCGATTCGAGAACAAATCCGGCTCGATTACTTCAGCACTTCAAAATCAATTCCAATGTCAACGACCGGTGATTCAACCACAGCTTGGTTTGATTCACGCACAAGCGATCAGCATGAAGTGCCAATAATACGTTCGTTGAAAACTCTTGAAGAGCTAGCAACGGACAAGCAAAAAAATACAGAAATTCAGATTACCGAGCGCCTAGTCGGCTTTAGCAAACTTGAGGACAATGCAGGAGAATGGCAAGACGTAGTAATCGAGCTAACGCTTTGGTCAAAGCCGATTGGCGTAAAATCATTGATTAATCAGGGCAGTGAAAACCAGTCTGGAAAAAGCTGTCTAATTGTTGATGATGCAAAGCAAGATCCTGTTAGTGGACAACCTTTAAGCAAGGTTCGACTTTATCACCGAAACGATTGGGACGACATTCGAAGCGGTAAAACTACAGTAGATAAGCACGAAATAGCGCTAGACAATGCGGCTCAATTCATCGGCCAAATCAACGGAACCCTAGACGTTTTTGTGCGCGCCGAATCGTACCCCCTGGCACGTATCATCGAAAGTGGCTGGGGTTGGTTTCTGAACCGTGGGCTTAGAGATTTATATCAATTTAGGCGCCCCGAACATTGGGAAAAACCAGCTAAAGTCACACGGCCTGGAGCGACTAAAAAAAGAAATGTTGCTAGTCGCTTTTATAACTTGGCACGCACCTTAAGTCGCGCTGGTGAGATTAGAACACTTTGCTATTGCCTCACTGTGACACGCAGTCTTAAATCACTTGATTTCAGCTATTTCGGGCCGAGCCAAGAACTCTCAGAATCTCAAGCGGAAAAGAAGATAGTTGGAATCAAACGACTGACCTACCAACGAAGAGCTAACCCGTGGACCCAACTCTCTGAGGTTTCTTTACAGCAAATTCCGAGCAACGCTGACGACAAATTAATTAACCAACGAAAAAACACAAGCGAACTAAATAGCCTCGAATATGATTGTCAGCGCTTAGCGAAACAACAACGAAAATTGGCCCGCTATGGCAATACCTTAGCGCTCGATATGAATTATTTGACTAAGGCTGGAATACCTCTAATTCGTATCACACAGCAACAAAACCAAGTAAAAGCCTTAATGGATCTGAGTTCGTTTGCAAGCTATGCAACACGAATGTTACTGGGTGTACATTTTTACAGTTTTCGAGCACCTGATGCTCCTAGGCCTCGTACGGCCACTCGCCTAGCAGGTAAAATTCAAGGCCTGCCAATGCCAACAGTGCAGCGCATATTAGTCGGCAGAATTCCTGACCATAGCATTAGCACGCTTATCAAAGGCCAAGGTGTCGAAATTGTCGTTACTCATTTTGCTCATCAACGAGCCAGCAAACCACCAGTAGTCTTGTTGCACGGCTACAGCGGCAGCAGCGCCTTCTTTGCGCATTCGTCGACGCCAAACAGCCTAGCCAAGTTTATGCACGAAGATCAACGCGACGTCTGGCTAGTTGACCTACGCACCAGCTCGGCGCTTGCCAGTGCCAGATACCCGTGGACATTTGAAACTGTATCGAGCATCGATATTCCGCGTGCTATCAATCATATCTACGACCATTATCATGGCGAGCATAAGCTCGACCTAATAACCCATTGCATGGGCTCTGTGATGTTAGGTATGTCAATTCTCAGAGCCGACGATCTGTTCGATAACGCTGCCGACCGATTCTTCAAGGACAGAATTAATCGCATTGTACTTTCTCAAGCAACGCCAACAGTGGTATTCACTGAAGATAATAATTTTCGTTCATTCGTAACCAACTACTTTAGAGAGTTGGTGCCTGACGACTATCAATTCCAAATTAAAGAAGGCGAGAAAGCCAGCCAGATGCTTGACCGCATCTTATACACACTGCCCTACCCCCGACCGGAATACGATTTAGTAAATGCTCCCTTGAGACCGTCTCGAAGAGCCGAGTTCGCACGAACCCGGCATCGCGTTGACGCATTTTTCTCAAGAACCTTTGAACTGGCTAATCTTAGCTCCGAGACCTTAGACCATATCGATGATTTCTTCGGCCCGATTCATGTCGACACCATCCTTCAGGCCAGTCGATTCAGTAATCATAATGTTGCTACTAATGCCCGTGGGCGAAATCAATATGTAAGCCAAGAACGCTTGCAAAAATTTTGGGCCGGCATCCCGACCATGAGCTTTCACTCACGCAACAATGGCTTAATCGACTTCTCTACTGGCGAACGTACCAAACGGGTTTTTCAAGAGGCGGGGGTGGCCTACAAAAGTGTCGTTATCGGCGACCAAAGCTACGGCCATCAAGACTCTATTCTCGGTGTACGCGCGTATCTAGATGTATTCCCTCACATCTCCGCGTTTTTAGACGCCGCCGATCCCTGTGGTGAACACAATAATTCAACAGAGAAAACCGAGACCGTCGATACGCGCCAAAGTTGGGTAGTCGAAGCGCCAGTTTATGGTCCGATTATTATTGATCAAGACCACCGAAGCAAAGAAGATAACGTCTGCAAGATCATGCTGGGGAGCAGCGCCGCCCGAGCAGCCCATCCATATTGTATTTTCGTTCCGGTTGTATTGGGCCAAACCACCTTGCGACTTGCCGGTTCTGATGCTACCCAACAGTCGCAAATACTAGACCGTTATATCGCTCAATCTTTAAAAATTAGCAACACTAGCTCTGACCAGCAAACATCTCGCTGGCATATAGTCAATTTGCCCAACTCAATGTTACTTGCTAAGCAAAGCACTGATCTTGCGAGCACTGACATTACCAGTGCTGTGTCAGCGCAAAATCGCGGTGATGAAACCTACGGTTTAGCAGCGCTAATGATTTACCACGACCTTGTTGAACTAGACGGCAACTTGGTGATAAGGGAAAGCGAACAACAAGCTACGGCTTGTGTTTCCCATCAACCAAATAACGGTCACCAGAGCGACGACCCTAGAGATCTAAATTTAATTATTCGCCATACAATTCAAGACTTCATTAAATCAAACCGAAATGTAAAACATGAGTTTAAAAAAAGTGTCATTGAATATCGAGGGCCGTCAAAAAAACGTAGAGCATCTATAAGCTTTGCCGTTGGAAGCTGCCAATACCCAGCAGGCATACTAGACAAACAAGTGGCGTATAGTTCATACCAGCAACTAAACCAGCTTCTTGAGTCACGACAAACTCAAACATCAGAGTTAACATCAGAACTTAAACCAGAACTTAGACCAGAGTTCGTGGCCTTACTAGGCGACCAAATCTACGCCGATGCGACGGCGGGTTTTCTCGACCCCAGTGCAAAATTTGATCAATTCGTCATGCCCTATTTCCGGCTCTATGAAAATCCACACGTCAGATCAGTGCTCAGAAAGCTACCGCTTTACGCCATGCTAGATGACCATGAATTGTGTGATAATTGGGAACCAGTAATTAACAACCCGAACCGTCAGCTCGAGTTGGACAAGACTCTCAAAAATGGCGTTAGTTCTTTTCTAACCTTCCAACGTGGGCACCTTAATCATCAAAAAGTGTTAGGTGATAAAGCTGAGCACCCTCCCTTATGGTATTCGTTTAAACGAAGTGGCTATGATTTCTTCATGTGTGATACTCGGACTGAGCGCAGTGCTAGAACCTCGAGCAATATTCTCGATCAAGGTACCACCATTATGCGAGCGACCCAGCAAGCTGCAATCGAAAGCTGGTTGCTAGCGAGCGATAAAAATCAAGCCAAATTTATTCTTTCTAGCTCTATCGTGCTGCCACGGCACCGACTAAACCACGCCAGCCAAGACTCGGCCGCCAACTGTATACGATCTGATGGATGGGATGGCTACCCGGTGTCGCTTTACAAAATGCTGGCAATGGTTGTTGACCAAGACATTGAAAAACTTGTCTTTGTATCAGGAGATGAACACATTGGCTGCTATGCCGACATTCAGATAGCTAACCTTAGCTCGGGGCAGACAGCCGAAGCGACCTCGATTCATTGCCCGGGCTTATACTCACCGTTCCCCTTTGCAAATGGCCGTGTTGATGGCTTCGAAGGCGATCTGCAATCAAGCCCTGAAACTGACTCGGTGCAGCGCCAAGATTGCTATATTAGCGAGTTCGGGTTTGAGCATTCTGGCATGAAATACCAGTGTACCGTCAACGCTCGCTTTGAGATGAGTGGCAAAATGATGTCGATAGGCCCGATTCAAGTTGAACTATGCGAAGGTTTTCTAATAGTAAATACCCTTTAATATCAATAGTTTCACTATTTATCTCGACAATGTTACAAACTCTTTATCGCTATCACTTTCAGCAATGCTACAATTAGTGTAATTAAATTACATAATTGTAGGATCTGTAACCGTGAATCTACCTATCAATTCGTTAAGCGAAGACGCTAAAATACTGCCAGACTTACTCGGCGAAGTCATAATTGAACAAGAAGGGCATCAAATTTTCGATGCGGTAGAATTACTGCGGAAAGGCTTTATAAACCAGCGAACTTCGCCCGATGCCGCCAAACTTGATGAGTTATTGAACACTATCGAGGGCTTAAGCGTTGAAGCGATCGATAGGGTGATTCATGCATTCAGCACTTTTTTTCACCTTACCAATATTTCGGAAGAACACGCTAGCCAAAAGTCTCGCGACACTTTAGAAGAAGCGGGCGAAACTTGGAGCAACTCGTTCGTCGATACCGTCGCAGGTTTTAAGCGTAATGGTAAGTCACTAGACGAGGTAATAGCCTTAGTTAGCGACCTAAACTATTACCCCACCTTTACCGCCCACCCTACAGAAGCCAAACGACCAATTGTGCTGGAAGCGCTGCAACGCATACATAAGGAGTATCAGGGTCTAACCAGCGGGGGTATGAGCGAAGTTGAGCTATCCGAGTTTCGTCATCGCTTAAAAGCAATGATTCAGATTTTTTGGAAAACTGAGGCAGTGCGCCCATCCAAGCCAACGGTTTACGATGAAATTGAAAATTCATTATATTATTTTCGAGAGAGCATCTTCGCTTGTTTGCCTGAGATATATCGTGATTTAGAGAGCGCGATTAAACACTCGTACCCCGAGGCTCGCGGCCAAGCCATTGAGCTACCAAATATTGTCCGCTTCGGAACTTGGGTTGGTGGAGATCGCGATGGAAACCCATTTGTCACGCCTGAAATTACTCGTAATGCGCTGCGGATGCAGCAAATCGAAGTACTTTCAGAGTATGCTCGCCGAGTCGACAGCTTAAGCAAAATCCTTACTCACAGCATCGACCAAGTGACGCTTTCAGATGAGTTCACAGCATCTATGCAACGTGATCATATTCGCTTAACTAAGTATCTAGGAAAAAAACACTT
>Ga0075467_10000111_pt1 | contig 56900 bp, 44 predicted proteins | sample DEB08_DNA_9_FD_75067 | JGI IMG/M metagenome (GOLD analysis project Ga0075467, IMG submission 75067) | Aqueous microbial communities from the Delaware River and Bay under freshwater to marine salinity gradient to study organic matter... | ecosystem: Environmental > Aquatic > Marine > Coastal ... | reverse complement strand
TACTGATTCAACCCTTTCCAAATGAAGTCGTTGATTTCTAAATCGGCAACGATAGTACTACTACTTGTAGTAGTACTAGTGGTAGTAGCTGAGGGAGTATTGTTTTGCACATTAATGATTTTGTCATCGCGATCTTGCGCATTACATCCGATTAATAAAGCTATAGTTCCAAGAAGACAATAGTAATAAATCTTGTTCATAATTTCTTCGAATAATTTATTTTAGAATATCAAATTTAAGGAACTCTATTAAATAATGTCGCATTTTAAAATATATCCTTATACTTGTATCTTACAAAAAGCATTCCAAATGAAAAAATACAGTCTTATTTTAGTTTTATTGATGAGTTTAAACCTACTCACAGCTCAAAATATTTTTGAACAGTACCAAAAAGATCCAGCAGTTTCTTACCTCAGTGTAAGTCCAAAGATGTTTGAAATGCTTGGAAAACTAAGTCTCAATACAGATGATCCTCAGATGAATGGATTCATAGACATGGTTCAAAGTATGAACAGTTTTAAAGTATTGAGTACTAAAAATGAAAGCATAGCCCAAAACATGGAAGCTTGGCTGATCAAACAGATTGACGAAACGGAATTAGAAACGGTAATGAACCTTTCGGAAAAAGAAGTTGATGTTCAGTTTTGTGTTGTATACGGATCTGAGGATTCTAAAGTTGATCGTTTGGTGATGTACGTCAAAGGTGCTCAGAAATTTGCAGACCAAGAAGGCTTAGATATTTCGAATATAAATTTCATTCTCCTTTCTATAGAAGGTGATATCGATTTAAATCAAGTCGCTACACTAACCGAAGTAATTGATATTCCGGGGGGTAAATTCCTGAAAGAAATTAATTAGATACCAGTGTAATTGAAGGGTGTGATTTTCTTTAATTCTACTTTGATTTTGGTGTCAATTTCAAGCTCATCTATGAAGTTGTGTAAGGATTCTTGATTAATTTCTTGATTGGTTCGTGTAAGGCCTTTAAGGGCTTCATACGGATTTGGATATCCTTCACGTCTCAATATTGTTTGTATAGCTTCTGCAACAACAGCCCAGTTTGAACTCAAGTCATCATCTATTTTTGCTCTGTTTAATAAAAGCTTACTAATCCCTTTTATTGTCGACTGAAAGCCGATAAGAGAATGACCAAATGGAGTTCCTATATTTCTTAAAACGGTGCTGTCTGTAAGGTCACGTTGTAGCCTAGAGATTGGTAATTTTCCAGCAAAATATTCAAAGAGTGCATTGGCAATACCTAAATTCCCTTCTGAATTTTCAAAATCAATTGGATTTACTTTATGTGGCATCGCAGAAGATCCTACCTCTCCAGCAAGGATTTTTTGCTTGAAGTAATCCATGAATATATACGTCCAAAAATCACGATCTAAATCTATGATGATGGTATTGATTCTTTTCAGATTATCACATAGAGCTGCAAAATAATCGTAATGTTCTATTTGTGTGGTAGGGAAGGAGTGATGAAGCCCAAGGCTATTTTCTACAAAGTGTGTTCCAAAAGCTTTCCAATCTGTTTCTGGGTAGGCAACATGATGTGCATTGAAGTTTCCAGTTGCTCCACCAAATTTAGCAGCATTAGGAATTTCAACTAAACTTTTTCTTTGGTGTTCAAGTCGATTGATGAATACATCAATTTCTTTCCCTAATCTTGTTGGAGAAGCTGGTTGCCCATGAGTACGTGCCAGAAGAGTTACCTCTTTATATTCTTCGGCAATGGTTTTAAGCACTTCTAATACATTGTCAAGTTGTGGTAAATAGGCTTTTTCCAATGCTTCTTTTATCGACAACGGAATTGCAGTATTGTTGATGTCTTGAGACGTCAGTCCGAAGTGAATGAACTCTTTATATTCTTGAAGTTCGAGTTTGTCAAATTCTTTTTTGATAAAGTATTCGACTGCTTTTACATCATGGTTGGTTGTTTTTTCAATGTCTTTAATTTCTACGGCATCATCAGCTGTAAAATGCTGATAAATGGAACGCAACTCTTCAAAAAGAGAAGGGTTAAAAGATTTAAGCTGTGGGAGTGGAAGTTCACAAAGTGCTATAAAATATTCTATTTCAACACGTACACGGTAGCGAATTAGTGCTTCTTCGGAAAAGAAAGGAGAAAGGTTTTTTGTCTTTCCTCTATAGCGACCATCTATTGGTGAAATTGCATTGAGCGTGTTGAGTTTCATAGCTTAAAATTAGAGCGTAAAGATACGGTTCTTATGTCAAAACAGAAATCAAAACGGAAGGATTTGTCTTAGGGAGGATTTAAATGCTGCTGTGCTTGTTGGAAGTTCTTTTTCGATGTAAGATTTCAATTCATCTTCAACCCAATCGTTATGATTTTTGAAGTAAACGATAGTTTTTAGGGCATGCGCTTTGGGAGCTACTTTTTTGGCATCCAAGAGGGTGTCGAAACAGCATGCGATGATGATGTCTACTTCTTCCGCACTTAATTGATCTCTATGTTCTTTAACCTGACAATGGTGATATAAGAGTTTTGCAAAAGGTCTCCGTTTACTTTCATGAGTCTGGTATTGAAATGTTTTAAGAAATTCAGTAAAGTAAGGAGAAAAACTTAGGTGCTTTGCAGTTGTAATTAAGCGTTCCAATACCCAGGAAGCGACAATGTGCTCTCGTTTTTGTTCTTTTGAAAATGCAAGTCGAACAAGCTCATCTGCTAAATAAGGGTATTTTTTAATCAACTGCACGCCTTTGTCTCGATCCTCTATGGAAGCGTAGTAAGACAGTAGGGTTTCTTTGAGGGCAGCAGGTGTCATCTTATAGTTGCAAGATTTTAAATTCTTCGTAGCAGCCGCTTATGGCTTCAAGTATTTGTAAATCGTTTGCCTCTCTAATAAATGCTTTGGAGTAATTACAATTTCTTAAAATTTCTTCAAGATTGACTCGATCGATTCCTAAGAGTTGAATCAGTACTTCGCGATCGAATTTAGAAGCGAGTAGATTTTTAATTTCATCATCTGCTCGCATTTTTTTAAGCTTACGCATTTGGGCTGGGTTTTTTCCAAACAGATTGTATAAAAAATCGGCAGGGTTAAAAAGTGCTCCAACGGCTTTGGATATCGAAGATCGATTTCGGTTACCTGCTTCGTATCCGCTACTCGGTAAACCTTGTATGTTATATCTACCAGCTGGATTTAAAGGAACGTTTTTAACGTCAACATCTAAATAGCCAGTAAGTTTATAGGGACTTAAAACTACTTCTTCTAAAGCAAAAGCCAATACGGTTAGTTTGAATTTAGGGTTTTCAAACTTGATCATATCCTGTGTAACAGCTACCTTAAAAGGTTTGAATCCAAGGTAAGAAAAGTAAAGGGTATCGTTGACCTGTGCTTCGATTTCGAAAACTCCTTTGTCGTCTGTAATTGACCCAACAATAGTATTCAAGTTCAAGACATGAACACTTTTCATTATGGTTTCGGTAGTTTCGTTTTCTACAATTCCCTTAAGGATTTGTCTTTTGGAATCTTGAGCTTCAGCTATACTTGTAAAAAGTAAGCTGAAGGCAAGAATATATCTGTATGTTTTTGAACCCATAATACAAAAGTATAAAGAAAAAGGCATGAGTCCAGTAAATATCGTTTTTTGTTAAAAAATTAACAGCAACGCATTAAGATCTTGATCTACGACCAAATCCACCCGGTTTACTGTCTTTTGAACCGTATGTTGGTTTTGACCCAGAATTTGATCTTCTTGGAGATCCACTGGATTCTCCTGATTTCTTTTCAGGATTGTTGTCAAAACTTCTTCTTTTGCCTCGGTCATATCCACCGCCGCCGCCAGAACCTCCAGAACCACCTGAGTTGAATTTCTTTTTATATCCACCGCCACCACCAGAGCCGCCGTCTTTATTGAAACTTCTGCGTTTACCGCCGCCTCCACCGCTCCCGCCGCTTCTACCTTTGGGTCCTTTTTCAGAAATCTCTACATTGATGAAACGTCCATCGATTTTAAAGTCTGTGAATTTTTCAATAACTTTTTCTTGTAGGCTGTTGGGTGTATTAAAGAATGAAAAACTCTCCATTACGTCTACATGAAAAATATCATCGGTGTCAATTTCTAAAGTTGCCTTTAAGAAATCTTTAAGCGCCATCCAGTTGTATTCATCGCGTTCCCCTACATTGATAAAGAAACGTGTTGTGTCTTTTCTGTTGTGCTTTGTTTTATCAGCCGGATTGTCTTCAAATTTACCATTTAGGTCTTTCGACTTCTTGTAGTAGTTGTGAAAACGTGCAAACTCTACAGAAACCAAACGTTGAATAAGTTCTTCTTTGCTAAGATCTTCTAATTCTGCTTCTACCTTGGGTAGGTAGTTGAAGATTTCTTCGTTTACTTCTGTGTTCTTTATTTTTTGAGCTAAAGAGTATAATTGCGTTTCGCAAATTTCCATTCCCGTAGGAATTTTCTTCATTTCAATATTCGCTTGAATTATTTTTTCAATCGCACGAATTTTACGTGATTCACTTTGTGTAACGATGATCATCGACACACCTTGATTTCCAGCACGACCCGTTCTTCCACTACGGTGGGTATACGTTTCTATTTCATCTGGAAGTTGGTAGTGAATTACGTGGGTAATGTTATCTACATCAATTCCTCGGGCTGCAACATCGGTAGCAACAAGCATTTGAATTTGTTTGTTACGGAACGATTTCATTACCATATCCCGTTGGTTTTGGCTCAGATCACCGTGAAGTGCTCCTGCGCTATAGCCATCCTCGATAAGTTTTTCAGCTACACTCTGAGTATCTCTTTTTGTTCTACAAAATACAACAGAAAAGATTTGAGGATGTGCATCAGCTAATCGTCTTAAAGCTGGGTAACGATCACGACCACTTACCTTATAGTACTCATGACTCACATTTTTAGTACCTGCATTCTTTGCACCAACCGTAATTTCTACTGGGCTGTGCATGAATTTTTTTGCAATTACTGAAACCTCTTTAGGCATCGTTGCAGAAAATAACCAGGTGCTTTTTTCGTCGGGTGTATGTGAAAGGATGTCTGTGATGTCTTCAAAGAATCCCATGTTAAGCATTTCATCAGCTTCATCTAAAACACAGTATTCAATTTTAGATACATCAACCAATCTTCTGCGGATCATGTCTTGCATACGTCCGGGAGTAGCAACTAAAATTTGTGCTCCTTTTTTAACTGCTCTTGCCTGATCGGTAATGCTTGCACCACCATAGATGGCAACAACATTCACACCTTTCATGTGCTTAGCGTAATTTTTTATTTCTTGTGTAATTTGTAAACAGAGTTCTCTTGTAGGAGATAGAATCAATCCTTGAGTAGTTCTGCTTTTTGGATCAATTTTTTGAAGCATTGGAAATCCAAATGCTGCTGTTTTTCCCGTTCCAGTTTGAGCCAAAGAGACGATGTCAGTGTCTTTTTCTAGGAGGATTGGAATTGCTTTTTCTTGTACTTCTGATGGGGTTTCAAACCCCATGTCTTTTATAGCCTCTAATAACGCATCATTAAGACCAAGTTCTTGGAATGTTTTCATTGCCGCAAAGGTACTGTTAATTATCCATTTAGCACTTTTTAAAGCATTTTTAATAAGAGGCTCAAATATCTAATTATAAGCTACTTATGAAAAAGCGAAATGCTTTTGCTCGGTGACTAATCTCGTTTTTGATCTCTTTTCCCAATTCTGCAAAAGTTTCGGAGTACCCTTCTGGGATGAAAATTGGGTCATAACCAAATCCGCCTTCTCCTCGTTTTTCAGAAATTATAGTACCACGTACTTTGCCTTCGCATTGAAACGTTTCTCCATCGATATGAGCTGCAATGATAGTTCTGAATTGTGCTGAGGTATCTTTTTTGTCAGCAAGTTTAGCCCACACTTTTTCAATGTTTTTTTCATTGCTTTTTTCAGCCCCAGCATAACGAGCCGAATAGACACCAGGTGCGCCGTCAAGGGCATCGATTTCCAATCCAGAATCGTCTGAAAAGCAGTCATATCCATAGTTGTCCTTGATGTAATCTACCTTAATTTTAGCGTTTTCTTCTAAGGTCACCCCAGTTTCTTCAATGTCTTCGGTGCAATTGATGTCTGTGAGACTTAAGATCTCAATTCCAGAAGGAACCAGTTCTTTAATTTCTTTAAGTTTGTTGAGGTTGTGGGTTGCGAATACAAGTTTCATAGAATCATTTTAGCGGTGATGATAGGGTTCGTTTTTTAGAATGGTATTGGCTCGATACAGTTGTTCAACAAAAAATAGACGTATCATTTGGTGAGAAAAAGTCATTTGCGAAAGCGATATTTTTGCTTTGTATTGCTGGTGCAATGAAGCTGCAAAACCATAAGGGCCTCCGATTAGAAAGACAAGGCGCTTACAGCCTGAACTCATTTTTTTGTTTAAAAATTCTGAAAATCCAACCGAAGAAAACTCTTTCCCGTATTCGTCTAACAGAATAACTACATCAGAAGTGCGCAATTGCTTTTCAATTAAAACAGCTTCTTTTACTTTCTGTTGTTCTTGAGAAAGGTTTTTGGCATCTTTGAGGTCTGGGATCACTTGAAGCGTGAACTTTAGATAGTGCTTCAAACGACTTTCGTAATTTGAAATCAATTTTTGTAATTCAGAATCATCTGTTTTGCCAATGCAAATCAATTGTACTTCCATGCTTCAAAATTACAAAACTCCTGATGAGTTTTGATTTTCATACCCGTAAAAAAGTATTTCTTTTTTAAAAAAATCTTCGAAGCCATTAGAAGTTGATTGGGGATTAGTATTTTTGAACTATAGTTAAGCTATGAAAGAAAAACTAAAAAAAATTCCGCTTATCGGACAGCTTATTAAAGCTCTGGAGTTAATTAAACTTCCAGGTGTGAAAAGCTTTTCCGTTTACGATTTAATTGAAATGTATCTTTTAGGTATTATTCGCGGTGCATTTACAGCCCGTGCAGGGAGTATTTCGTTTAGCTTTTTCATGGCATTATTCCCTTTTTTACTGTTTGTGTTGAATTTAATTCCATTCATTCCCATTATCAATTTTGATGGTGTTTTGCTGGAATTTATAGAGGCACTACTCCCACAAGAAACACATATATTCTTTTCGTCAATTTTCGAAGATATACAAAGCAAACCTAGGGGAGGATTATTGTCTTCTGTTTTTATTTTATCAATTTTTTTAACAGCAAACGGTGTAAATGCAATCTTTGCTAGTTTTGAGGAATCGTATCACGTAGACTTGACACGCAACTTTTTTAAGCAATATCTGATTTCGATGGCTGTCAGTATACTGTTGGCTATTTTACTGCTGTTTGCAGTTGCAGTGTTTATCTTTTTTGAATTGTATTTCTTACGTAATATACAAGATTTCATTCCAAACACAGTCAATTGGGTTCGTGTAGCTCAAATTTTCTTTTTTGTTGTATTGGCTTATTTTTCTATATCTACCTTATATTTTTTCGGAACAGTCGAAGGAAAGGTAAATCGCTTTTTTTCTCCAGGGGCTTTTATGACCACCTTATTGCTCGTTACAAGCACCTATCTTTTTGGGATCTATGTCGATCGTTTTTCGACTTATAACCAACTGTATGGTTCTATCGGGGCTTTACTTTTATTTATGCTTTACACTTGGATTAATTCCATTCTATTGCTTTTGGGTTTTGAACTCAATGCAACTTTGAACAAATTGAACAAGCAACCGAAAGCGAATACCACAGAAATTTAAAACACGGCTATGCACTTTTTTATTGATGTATTGCTGCCTTTGCCCTTACCTAAACCCTTTACTTATTGGGTTACGGAAGAAGAATATCAATTTTTAAGACCGGGTTTTCGAGTTGGAGTTCCTTTTGGGAAAAGCAAAATGTATACGGGAATCGTATACCGTAAGCACGAGGTCGCACCTCAAACATACGAACCCAAAACTATTGCCGTAATTTTAGAAGAGTACCCTGTCGTTACCGAACAACAAATACGGTTATGGGAGTGGATGGCACAGTATTATTTGTGTTCTATGGGTTCTGTCTTAAAAGCTGCACTTCCTTCTGCTTTACTTTTGACCAGTGAAACCTTGATTCGTAAAAATGGAGAAGTAGCTGTTATAGAAGATACGCTTTCAGACGAAGAGTTTTTGGTTTATGAAGCCTTAGACGAGAAAACACTAACTGTAGATGAGATTCGTAAAATTGTAGATCGACAACATATTTTCCCTTTGATACAATCCTTGTTAGAAAAAGAAGTAATTGAATCGTATCAAGAATTAAAAGAGAAATTTAAACCCAAACGGGTTCGTTACGTTCAAATAGCTGAAGACTATCGAGCAGAAGAAGCCTTGGCAGGTTTGTTTGACGTACTAAGCAAAGCGCCGCGACAAAGTGCTCTTTTGTTAGGGATTTATAGTGCGCAATCGGAACTGGATCAATGGACTAAGGTAACGCCTCTGTTGAAGCAAACCGGATCGACTAGTTCGGCGCTCAAAACACTCCTAGACAAGGGCTTTTTGGTAGAATCTTTTTTTGAAGAAGATCGAATTCCTTATGTAGCTTCAATGCACAAAAGTGAAATTGAATTATCACCAGCACAACATGAAGCCTTCGAAGCATTGGAGGAGCAATTTATAAATCAAGATGTTGTCCTTTTAGAAGGAGTAACCTCTTCTGGTAAAACAGAGGTTTATTTTGATTTGATGGAGCAGGTGTTACAACAGGAAAAGCAAGTACTGTATTTGTTGCCCGAAATTTCGTTAACCTCTCAAATGATTCACCGATTGCAAGATCGATTTGGTTCTAAAGTAGTTGTCTATCATTCTAAATTCTCCATACATGAGCGAGTAGAAGTCTGGAACAACATCATCAATAAGCAAGAAAAAGCTCAGATTATCTTAGGTGCTCGATCGTCTGTTTTCCTTCCGTTTAAGGATTTAGGACTTATTATTGTGGACGAAGAGCATGAAAGCTCATTCAAACAATTCGATCCAGCTCCCCGTTATCATGCTCGTGATACCGCTATTGTTTTGGGGAAACTTCAAGGCGCTAAAGTTTTGTTGGGTTCTGCCACTCCAGCCATAGAAACTCGTTTTAATGTGGAACGAAAAAAATATGGATATGCGCAACTTACTTCCCGATTTGGAGGGATTTCTATGCCCAAAATCAGATGTATTGATTTGAAAGAAGCGCATCGGAAAAAACAAATGAAAGGCTTCTTTTCTCAGGAATTAATTGACGCCATTAAAAATGTTTTAGCAGAAAAGAAGCAAGTGATTTTATTTCAAAATAGGAGGGGGTATGCTCCAGTTATGGAGTGCTTTAGCTGTGGCCATATTCCGCAATGCACCAATTGTGATGTGACGCTAACCTATCATCAATATAACCAGCAATTGCGCTGTCATTACTGTGGCTATCATATTGCAAAACCGGCAGCTTGTAGCGCTTGTGGAAGCAATACGTTGAATGTGAAAGGTATGGGAACTCAACAGATAGAAGAACAGGTGAATGAACTCTTTCCTGAAAGTCAAGTGGCACGAATGGATTGGGATAGTACTCGAGGGAAGCGTTCTTTTGACAACATCATCGAATCGTTTACCCTAGGTGATGTTCAGATTCTTGTTGGAACACAAATGTTAACCAAAGGTCTCGACTTTAAGAACGTTGCTTTGGTTGGGGTTTTGAACGCAGATCCATTACTTAATTTCCCTGAATTTAGAGCACACGAGCGTAGTTTTCAAATGCTGTCTCAAGTAGCGGGAAGATCAGGCCGATCTAAAGAACAAGGGAACGTATTGATTCAGACTTTTACGCCAGAGCATCCGGTATTGCTTCAGGTAATTAAAAACGATTACGAAACGCTCTTTGCAACTCAATTGAAAGAACGAAGAGAGTATCAGTACCCGCCCTTTTATAGGCTCATTCGAATTACACTCAAAGCAAAAGATTACCATCAAGTCGATCAAGCTTCCCAATGGTTGGTCAATGCTTTAAATCTAACCCTACAAGGCTCTGTTTTAGGGCCTGTTGATCCTCCAATCGCACGTGTGCGTAATTTGTATCACAAACAGTTACTAGTGAAGTTTATTGATAATTCTAGTCGGAATAAAGTAAAAGCGGTTGTGGTCTCTTCTTTGAAAAGTTTTGAAGCTATTGGAGCCTATCGAAGTATTCGTGTTGCAGTAGATGTTGATCCTCAATAACGACTCGACCAAGCCGTTTTAAAGCCCTCTTTTTTGGTTCGGCTCAAAGGGATCGGTTTGTTTTTAAGAAAAACGGTGGTTTGTGAAAAATTTGAAACCTCTTCCATGTTGACGATATAAGATTTATGACATCTAAAAAAGTGTTTTTCTGGAATCCGTTGTTGTATCCCTTTCATTGAAGATAAGACAATGTACTTTTTTTTGGAAGTAACAATTTTCACATAGTCACCCATAGCTTCAATCCATTGGATAGCTGAGAGGGTTATTTTTTCAGTTTTTAGGTTGCATTTAACTTCAATGTTTTTTTTAAGTTCAGGATTAACAGGCTTTGTGCCGATATTTTTATTTTCTAAACGTTCCAAAGTCATTTCAAACCTACCTAAAGTAAACGGTTTTGGAAGGAAATCTAGAATTCCCAACTCGAATCCCTTGACTGCATGTGTTGATTTTTTAGAAGTAAAAACAACTTGTTTTTGAATACCATATTGCTCGATGAATTTAAAGATTTTATCTTCATTTTCAGAGGGGTCAATCAGCAATAAATCGGTAGTTTCGTACTGCAGAAAGTTCTTTAAATCTGTGAAGTTCGAAAACTCTTTGGTGAGGCTTAAGGAAGAGATTTCTTTCAAACGTTGCCTAACTTGAATACGTGCAACGTCATTGGGATCTAGAAGTAGGTAATTCAATTTCATGGAGTGTATTCTATCTCAAAGTTATAATAATTTAATTGATATGGCAGTTGGAGGTTAAAAAAGACTGCTAAATGTTTGGTATACGTAGCTAATTGCTTATTTTTGCACACTTAAAATTATATAAATATGAATCATTACGAAACTGTTTTCATTCTAAATCCCGTTTTATCTGATGAACAGATAAAGGAAACAGTTAAGAAATTTGAAGACCTTTTGACTGGAAAAGGAGCCAAGTTTGTTAACAAAGAAGACTGGGGGCTAAAGAAATTAGCTTACCCAATTCAAAACAAGAAAAGTGGCTTTTACCACCTTCTCGAATTTACTGCACCTGGAGATGCTATTGGACCTCTAGAAGTAGAATTTAGAAGAGATGAGCGTATCATGCGATACCTTACGGTAAGTCTAGACAAGCATGCGATTGCTTGGGCAGAGAAAAGAGCAAAGAAATCTAAAGCAAAAGCCTAGTAGTTATGTCAAAAATTGAAGAACAATCTAAAGGGAGAAAAGAGGGAGAAATCCGTTATTTAACTCCATTAAATATTGAAACAAACAACAAAAAGAAATATTGTCGTTTTAAAAGATCGGGTATTAAATACATCGATTACAAAGACGGAGATTTCTTAATTAAATTTGTTAACGAACAAGGGAAGTTACTTCCTCGTCGTTTGACTGGAACTTCTTTGAAATACCAAAGAAAAGTTTCTGTAGCCGTTAAACGTGCACGTCATTTAGCTTTAATGCCTTATGTAGGCGATTTATTAAAATAAAAACTTAGATCAATGGAACTTATACTCAGAGAAGATGTACAAAACCTTGGATTTAAGGATGACATCGTAAAAGTAAAAAATGGATATGGCCGTAACTTCTTAATCCCTCACGGGAAAGCTGTTATCGCAACTTCTTCTGCTAGAAAAGTACTTGCAGAAAATTTAAAACAACGCGCGTTCAAAGAGCAAAAGTTAGTTGACGACGCAAATAAACTTGGTAAAAAACTTCAAGGTTTTGAGATTAAAATCAAATCTAAAGTTGGAAGTGGTGACAAATTATTTGGTTCTATTGGGAGCCAAGACGTTGCTGATGCATTTGAAAAAAATGGTGAAACCATTGAAAAGAAATTCATTACTCTTCCAGGTAAAACAATCAAACGTTTAGGGGCTTATGAAGCTGCAGTTCGATTACACAGAGCTGTTGTTGTACAAGTTGCTTTCGAAATTATTGCTGAATAAGCACGATTTCAAAACGCTAAAAAATCAGCCCCACTTTTTTAGGTGGGGTTTTTTTATGGAATATAAACGACTATCAACCGAACAATTCGAAGCACTTCATCAGGAATTCGCTACTTTCTTAGCAGCAAATTCTATTGATAAAAAGGAATGGGATCAGCTCAAAAACCAAGATTCCCCTCAAGCGGAAAACATCTTGGATGGATTTAGTGACTTGGTTTGGAATGACGTACTCAGCAAAAATCTTTTTATTGAACATCTCAACCCTCAGCATTTATTTTTATTTGAATGTTTAGACGAACAAATGAACCTTGTGTTGGTAAAGTCGGAAGATAAAACTAAAGATTTTACAAGCCCAGATGGGTTCAAATGGTTGGAAGCCAATTTGCAATCCGATTCGATTACGCTCTTTCAATCCCAGAAAAAATACCAAAACCGAAATCATGATATTTTTGATTTAATACAGAAAGGTGCTCGTATAACAGAAGGTACCTACTTTAAAAGTATCACTTCATTTCTTTCAAATCCTAGTTAAAAAGTAGGATATTTGCTTTAAGTTTAATTAGATTCAACCGAATGAAACCATCCATACCAAAAGGAACCCGAGATTTTTCACCCAAAGAAGTTGCTCAGCGCAACTACCTAAAGGATGTACTTTCTACCTCTTTTGAAACCTATGGTTTTGAGCCTATTGAAACTCCTTCTTTTGAAAAAACTTCAACCTTACTAGGGAAGTATGGCGAAGAGGGTGATCGTTTGATTTTTAAAATTTTAAACTCAGGAGACAAGCTTAAAAAAGCAAATCTTGAAGCGTTGGCTGATGATCAATTAGCTGCCTTTTCAAATTCCTTGTCTGAGAAAGCACTTCGTTATGACCTCACGGTTCCTTTTGCACGTTATGTAGTGCAGCACCAAAACGATATTAGTTTCCCGTTCAAACGCTACCAAATTCAACCTGTTTGGCGTGCAGATAGACCTCAACATGGTCGTTTTCAAGAGTTTTTTCAGTGCGATGCCGATACCGTTGGGAGTAAGTCTCTTTGGCAAGAAGTTGAGCTTTGTGGTTTATATGATGATGTTTTCGATAAATTGAGATTATCGGGTGCTTGTTTAAAAATAAACAACCGTAAAATTTTAGCAGGTATTGCTGAGGTTTTGGGAGCATCTGATCAAATCATTGATTTTACTGTTGCCCTTGATAAACTTGATAAGATCGGACAAGAAGGTGTTATAAAAGAATTATTGACTAAAGGATTTTCTACTGAGTCCATAGATAAAGTTCTCCCTCTGATGGGTTTATCTGGTGATTATTCTTCTAAGTTGAATACACTATCGGTCTTCCTTAAAGATTCAGAAATTGGTTCCAAGGGGATCGAAGAACTGCGTTTTGTTGTTGATCATGTCACCGAGATTGGATTAAAATCCATGACGCTCGATATCGATGTAACACTCGCACGTGGTCTCAATTATTATACAGGCTGTATTTTTGAAGTTGCTGCACCAGAAGGTGTCAAAATGGGTTCTATTGGCGGAGGTGGACGTTACGATGATCTTACTGCTGGCTTTGGTTTAAAAGACACCAGTGGAGTAGGAATCTCTTTTGGTTTCGATCGTATTTATTTAGTTTTAGAGGAATTGGATTTATTTCCAGCTTCTGCTCAAAATGGGACACAAGTTTTGTTTGCTAATTTTGGAAAAGAGTATGCTTTGTTGTGTAATCAAATGGTCAAAACACTTCGTGATCATCAGATTCGTTCTGAGTTTTATCCTGATGCGGCCAAAATGAAAAAGCAGTTTTCTTACGCCAATGCTAAGACCATACCTTTACTCATAGTAATAGGCCCTGATGAACTCGCAAGTAATAGTTTTGTTTTGAAGGATATGGATTCTGGGTCACAGACCAACCATGCATTGGATCAGTTTCTAGAAACGATCCGTACTGCACTCTAAGGCCAGTTAATTCGTCAGGAAAGAATATACCCCTGAATCACTTTTATTCCCATTAGCGTCCACCGCAACAACTTTCCAGCTATAGGTAGTGCTACTTTCAACAGCTACGATAAAAGCTGTTGTGGAACTTTCTGCAGCTACTTGCTGCACTAGCGTAGTTGCATCTGTCGTATCTAAATAGAGTTCATAATAATCCAAGTCCCCATCAACATCAGATCCATTCCATTTCAATGCTATATTGCCATCAACTGGAGTAACCGAAGATCCCGATCTAGGAGCTAATAATTCTGAAGGAAAAGGTGTGTAGTTTGTAATACCAGCTCCTGCCAAATAGAATTTCCAAGAAACACTAGAAGCTGATTCGCTGCCTTCTTCTCCAACTGCAGTAATATCCCAAGAATAGGGCGTTCCAGTTGACAAGGTTACACTGTATGATGTACCAGAAGTACTAAAACTTTCTTTTTGATTCGTACTTAGGTTTTTTACATCCAGGCGGTAGCTTTCTACATTTTGAGCAGCACTCCAACGAAACTCCAAACTGCTTTGGGAATCGTTGATCGAGGTTCCTTCTAAACAGGTTTCCTCATTTACAGGGAAACTCAACGAAGGAATACTCGGGTTTAGAGGAGCTGGAGTACTAGAACAGCTCCATAGTAGTAATGTAAAACCTAGAAGGGAACTAAACGATTGTATTATTTTCATATGCATTACTCTTTAATGACAATTTGAGATTGATTTACACTAGCATTGGTAACCTTAACAACATAACTTCCTGTTACCAATCTTGAGGTGTCAATGTATACCGTTCGATCCATTATGGTTAAAGCATAGTGTTGCGACATGATTATTCTTCCATCATTGGAATAGAGTTCAATACTCGCATCCATTTCTTCACCACCAACATAAATGGCTAACATTTCTTTAAACGGATTCGGTGCAAAAACAACAGTATCTGAATTGAAGTACGCTTGCTCAAAGATTCCCTGACAGGCTATCCCTGTAGAAATAGAAACCGTATTCGCTCCTTTCTCTAGAGTAAGAGTATAATCACTTTGCGTAGTTTGTTTGGTTATTCCATTGTGGGTAATGGAATAACTGCTTCCGCCAGCAAGTTTGTAGTTTACTGTTTCTTGTCCTTTTCTCGCAGCACTGTATACCGATAATGGCTGAGGCTCATTGATTGTAAGATCGAAACAACGCATGAATTCAGTTGCAAGGATTCCTTCGATAGTAATACAAATAGAATAGTCTCCTGCCGAGAGGTTGTTCAGTGTCCAGTTATTTGTGCTTAAGGTTTCGGTTTTGTTAACTGCACCACTTACGGCAATGTTGTAGGTTACAGATATGTCTTGTACAACTAAACTAATACTGTTGGTATCGAGACATTTTTCAGTTTTAGAAAGAGAGAAGTTTGAGGGTGCCAAGTAAAAAATCAGACAGCCTTCTTTGTTGACCATAGATCCATAGGGTGTGTCAGCACAAGTGTCATTCGGATTCCAAACCCCATCGTGATCAGCATCATCGGAAACATCCCCAACACCATCACCATCATCATCGCTTTGATCTGGATTGCTTACAAGTGGGCTGTTATCTAGAATATCAACAACACCATCACCATCAGTATCATCGAGTGGAGTTGCGGGTACAGTTTGTAGTTGAATGGCGGTAGTATTTCCCTCAGGAACAACGAGTTGAGTCTGTGTTAAAACAACAGGAACATCAGCGTCTCCGTCTTCTGAATTTACATTGATCACTTCTACCTCATAGATGTTATCACGGTTGTGATCTTGTGGGTTATCAAAATCAGGAGGGCGAATAAACTCTAAATAATCCTCGGATTCACCAGCACTATTTTTTTGCATATCGCTAGATCCTATTTGAAATAAGCCAGCATCTGCACCTCCACTAATCTTCTTTTTAATTTTCCATTTCCCAACCCCCTTGGTGGTGCTTGGATTGAAATATCTTCTGTGACTATTTTTGGAATCAAATGTAGTGTTTGCATCAACAGGAAAAACAGCTAGGGTGTAGGAAGAGAATGTATAGGTGTTCGGAATATCTAAAATTTGAAGTTTGACAACAGAAGCACTATATAGGCCTCTACTATTTGTTGCTTTTATGGTGACAGACAAAGTTTTTTGCTCTTCATAATCAATGGATCTTATCAGATAGAGTAAGTCACCTTCAAGTCTAAAGTAATCAGAATTACCACCATCCTCGAGTGTCAAAATCACCTCATCAGTTAAATTATCAGTAGTTGGATTATCATCAAAAGCAATTATTTTACCTAGTGGAGCATCAACAGGAATGTCCATATCAATGCTTTTTGTTTCAAGACGTTCGAATTCAACTGAATAAATTGTAGGTGGGTTGAAGGGACAACCATTTTCATCAATTGGTGTTCCGATAGGAGTTCCAGCACAAAGATCTTTTTTGTTTTTAACCCCATCGTTATCATCATCTAAATCCAATTGATCTTCCGAACATCCGTTTTCATCTACTTCGGTATTTAGTAGAGTTTCAGGACAACGATCGAATTGATTTTCAACACCATCGAAATCATCATCGAGTTGACTTTCATTACATCCAAACTCATTGACTTCGAGTCCTAATTTGGTATTCAAACAGGCGTCGTTTTCATCTAACACACCGTCTAAATCGGTATCTAGTTCTAATTGAATTTCGGTACATCCAAATTCATTTACTGCTTCGCCTATAGGGGTATCAGCGCACAAGTCTTTTTCATTAACAACACCGTCAAGATCCAAGTCATTTTCTAATTGTGATACAGAACAACCGAATTCGTTGACTTCTTCAGCTAGTGGTGTATTGGGACATAGATCAACATCATCCATTACCCGGTCAAAATCAGTATCAATTTCGCTCAGTGAACACCCAAATTCATTTACTAATAAACCTATTGTTGTTCCTGGACAAGAATCGAGTGTGTCGGGGATGCCATCAAAATCTTCATCATAATCTGCTACAGCTTCTAGTTCAACTAGTGTACATCCAGTTAAATCAACAGTTGCTCCCAGAGGAGTGTCATTACATCGATCAAGTGTATTAGGAACACCATCTTCATCGTCATCTTTATTTTCTTCTAGAGCATCTAAGTCTTGTTGAGAACAACCTGTTTCGTCAACAATAGTTCCTAGGGGAGTATTTGGGCAAAGATCATCTTCATTTCCTACGCCATCTAAATCCCCATCTTTTTGAATTAATGAACATCCAAATTCATCAACTGATTCTCCAATTACAGTACCTGGACATTGATCTTCAACATCTTTTACACCGTCTAAATCTTCATCATTTTGAACTCGAGCACACCCAAATTCATCAACTCTAACGTCTGGTTCTGAGCCAAGGCATTGGTCATCAATATTAAGGATCCCATCAAGGTCTTCATCGATTTGAATTTGCGCACAACCATTAGTGTCAACTCCTGCTCCTGCCTCGGAACCCTGACACAGATCATTTATATTGAGTACTCCATCAAGATCTTCATCGATTTGAATTTGAGCACAACCGTTTGCATCAACTTCTGCTCCCGTTTCGGTCTCTGGACATTGGTCTATATCGTTAGGAATTCCGTCTTGATCCAAATCATTTTGGAGATCAGAACAACCTTTTTCATCTACAGCTACACCACTTGGAGTTGCTGGACAAACATCAATTCCATTGTTAATCCCATCCTGATCGTCATCTCTTTGACTGAAACCGCATCCTTCTTCATTCACGGCTTCTCCTTCAGGAGTTTCTGGGCATGCATCAATGTCGTCTGATACACCATCTTGATCTGTATCTGGGATCAATTCAAGTACATGGTTTATGTTGAATGTACTTGTAGCGTTGCCCACAACATCTTGTATCGAATTTACCAATCCAATACTAATTGTTTGACCCTCACTAATGGTACCTGTTATTGTAAATGAGATCGTATACGTAGTTTCTTCTTGTTCCAACGCTTCTGGAGTTTGACTTTCCAGTGTTGCAGAACCTGTACTTAAACTTAAACTGAAATCGGCTGCTTCAATTGGAGATTCATCGCTTGAAAAGGCAGGTTCGCTGAGTGTAAAACTCAACATGCTTTCATTTAGAACTTGAGACTCAATAATGAAAGGAGCTGTTAGATCTGCAAGGATTGTAACGACTCTAGTTACTTGAGTAGCGTTATTACCTGCACTATCTGTAGCATCGTATGATATTGTATATATTCCGGGTATAGTGTAATCAACAGCTGTAATCGGAATTGTAAATTCAGGTGTATCAAGACCACTAAACATAATCGTACTTGTAACAATAAGAGTTGTCTCTGTCAATATTGGATCCCAAAGACCATCAACATCATCTTGAACGGTAATGTATGGATCAGTCCAGTAAGTGGGTAATATAGTAGCAGATTCTATAGCAGTTTGCGCCTCAATAGCTGTAATAGTAACTGTAGAAGAGCCTATGAGTGTAACTGTTGGAGAAACGGTATCAATAACACCAGTGTATAGTTGTATAACTTCAGCTTGTGTGAGAACTTTATCCCATATTCCAACATCATCAATTTTACCATTGAATCCACCCATTACATCCATATTGTCACCGTTTCTTTGACCTCCAATAACAAAATCATATTGATTATTGTAATCAATCGGAGATGAAAAAGTGCTTTTCAGAATCCCATTTATATAAATTTTTGTGGTCCCATTTCCATAAGTGTAAACCGCATTATACCAAGTATTTATCTCTATAGAAGGGCTTAATCCAGCTTCAGAAGACCCCTGTGGAGTCCAAGTTCCAGCACCAAGAGTTTCGTTTTCATGATTTTTTAAAGCCACATTTAGCACAGGACCAACATCCCAATCATTAGAATTGATTGAGAAAATCACTTGAGCATTGAAGTTTTCATAATCCCTTGGCCTAGCTCCTAATGCATTTGGATAAAATTCAGAGCTATTAAACCACACGGAATAGGTGAATTCATTGTTTTTAATTTGATCGATGTCACTTAGAATCAAATATTGTGCTGCTTGTTGCTCCCCATCAAAAACATATGCGCTGTCGCTTGTTCCATATCTATCGTCACTAAGAATTGGACCGTTTATGGATAAATTTAAACTATTTCCACTCTCATCATTCGCATTTCCGTTAAATGGGTACCAGGCAATGAGACCATTTGTTGGAAGGTAATCGGGTATTACTGCTGCTGCACTAGTAAAAGTAAGACTATCAGTTCCTGAATAGGCATTTCCATATAGATCTGTTCCATAAACAGTTACGGAATATTCTGTAGTATCTGAGGAAGATACAGTCCAGCTATATTCCCAATCTGTATACTTTGGATTTACCCAGCCCCAACCTCCAGAAGGTTCTGAGTATTCTGAACTGCTGGCGTCTTGTTGTAATCCAATCCAATAAGGATGGTTGTCATATACGTCGTCTGAATTTATAAAAAGACTTTTTAGATAATCATACTCTTCTTGGGATTCAATTGTTAATAAGCGAGCATCTGCCTGCGCTACTAGTTGATCAATTGTAGAGAAGTTATTGTATTCACTTGAAGAAATAAAATAATTTGAACCTCCATGACTTCCAACTTTAATAAAGTCTGTAATTGTATTTACGTGTTCATTAACCTCAATGAATAAGGAGATATTATCTCCATTTTCATCTCCATCATTAAAATTAATTTCATTGAATTGAGCATGAGAAGGATTTTCATTTCCAACCCATCCCATTACTACTCGATCTTCTCCGCCACGATCATTAGGTTCTTCAACTACATTACCAGCTGCGTTTGTTCTCCATTTTGTGTTAAAATCAAAACTAGAAACAGGATTCATAGTATAGGATGAAGTGGCTGATTGATCCGTAAAAATTATTCGCGGATTCTCAACAGGTTCAGAGAAGTTTGCAGTAATGCTTACAACTTGCGATAAATTAACAAAAGGACTTGATGTATTACTAGAAAGCTCAACAGTAGGTGCAGTAGTTTCTTCTCCTAGACTAAAACTCAAAGTTTCTGTTCCTAAATATATGTTTCCTGATAAGTCTGAACCCGATACTGTCGTTGATATTTCTGGTATATAATCTTCAGGAACTGTCCAATCATATAACCAGTTTTCTTGCCCTGAGCTAGTTTGTCGCACATACGTTTTAAATATATAATCCCAAGAATCATCATTCCCTGCTTTTCCTCCAGAATAGGGATTATTGGTGCTTAAATCTAGGAAACCAACATTTTGATTGCCAGAAGTAAGAATTAACTGCATGGTAAATACATCACCTTGTGTTACATCAATTTTTTCTTGGGTAACGTCAAAAAGCACAAATTCACCACCAATATAACTTCCATTAGCATCATTATATGGAGGTGTAAAGAGACCTTCACTTATGGCTAATAATTCTCCAGAAGTTCCAAGCCCAGAATAAATTTTTATATCAATTGGTTGTGCCTCACCATCAATAACTGGATTACCCATTTTCCATGAAACTTTTGTTAATCGTCCAGTATTAGTAACTGTAAACGATTGCCATTGGTCAGTTCCACCTGCTCCTGCACCTGAAGTTTGGTTTTGTTGGTCTACAACTTCAACTCCATAAGCATAGGGAGACATAAAGTGATTTGTTGAAGTATCGTTAGAGAATTGAATAGTTGGTGTTAGAGCCATCGATTCAGAAAAATTAGCAATTATAATTATTTCTTGATTTTGGCTTACCGTTTGATCCGTATCATTTGATGAAAGTAATACAGTAGGAGCTTCCGAATCGGAGGTAATTTCATTCAATGCAATACTAAGATGTACTCCCTCGAAATCGCCATCCTCCTCCTCATCACTAGGTCCAACTTTTAAGATTTCAGTACCATCAAAAGTTCCAGTAAGAGAAACGGTTAATGTAAATATTTTTCTGTCAGATGAAATTTCAAGACTGGTGGGGTTCAAACTTACCGATACCCCTCCACTTTCCGCATTAGCTCCACTAAGTTCAAATTCAAAATCTTGAGTAGTTAATTCTTCATCTTCATCATCGTATAAAGGCTGATTAAATACAAGTATTAATTCATCATTCGCTTGATTAATACTGATGTTATTTAGACCAATCTCATTATTTTCTCTAAGAAAAGGATACCCATTGTTTGCATTTCCAGATATAATCCAAGTCGAATCAAAATCCCATTCGGAATATGTTGATTGATTTTTCAGGTCAACTGCTGCTACATTATTGTCGATTCCATTATCAGTCGAATCCGAGGTTTCACTCAATTCAGAAGACCAATAGTTTTCACCGCCTCTTATGCTACAACTATTGCATTCTGCTTGGTGTCCGATAAGTCCGCCAATACTTGCATTCCCAGAGTTAATAGAAACACTACCTGTACTGAAATTGTTTACCCGTCCCGAATTTTCGTTATCAACCTGATCCCATCCAATGAGACCACCAACGGCGTCATAGGCCGCACTTACATTGGCCCTTGAATAATTATCTTGTAAATTAGAATACGAATTTTGACCAATTAGACCACCAACCATATAATTTCCAACTACAGGTCCAGTAGTATATGATTGAAGTATGTTGGATTTGTAGCTCGACTGCCCTACCAATCCACCAACGGCTTGGTTGTCGTCTGTATCACCATCCGCTCCACTTACTTCTCCATCGAAAGAACTTTTTTCTATTAGTGTGTGATTATGAATCCTTCCGGCAAGACCTCCAACTCTATAGTTACCTTCTACAGTAGCTCCATTGATTTGGATTGTAGAGAATGTAATGTTCGAATTTTCGTTATATCCTTCAGCATTCCCAACAACTGCTCCAACATATGCTCCACCAGTTATATCTGCATTATAAAGAGTTACATTCTTAATTAATACGGCAGCGGTATAGTTACTTTTTATTTCTCCGAATAGACCGATATAGTCTTCTGTAGGGCGGTTAATGAAAAGGTTTTCGATGTGAAAGTCTTGCCCATCATAACCTCCAGTAAAACCAGTTGATACATTACCAATTGGACTCCAACCAGATCCATTGTTTAAAATATGTGTCATCTCAGCATAGATGTCAGCCGTTTGAATGTAATGCTTATCCCAACGCGAACTCTCTTCTGATATCCACAATAACTGACTAAAAGAATTAATTTGATAAGGACTACCTATTGACCCATCTCCAGATGCAGGAGCTTCTGATCCGTTAGCGCCATTAGAACAAGTTCCCCAAATGGGTAGGTTTGCATCAGTTAATAAAGAATCATTCCCAAAAAGATCCGGTTCAGATGCAATGTTAGAAACACACCATCTGGATAAATTTTGATTAAATGCAATAGCACCATTGAATAAGTAACTAAAATTAACAACAGATGAAACATTCCAATATCCAATATCTTGATTGAAAACATCTGTTTCACTGAACATAGAATCCATTGTAGTCACATTAGAAGTGTTCCAATTTCCAATGTATTGATTGAATACTTCTGCATTTCGAAACATTCCATCCATATTCGTAACAGCAGTAGTATTCCAACCACCGATATCTTGATTAAAAGAAGTTGCATTTCCGAAAATTTGGTCCATATTGGTTACACTAGAAATGTTCCAAGAACCAATATCTTGATTGAATGAACTTGCCGTATTGAACATCCGACTCATATCCGTTACACTTGCTGTGTTCCAATTACCAATATCTTGATTAAAGACCAAAGCAAAATTAAACATGGACTCCATGTTATTTGCATTTGATGTATCCCAAGCTCCAATATCTTGATTAAAATTGCTGGCACTTCCAAATACTCCAGACATACCGGTTACGCTTGAAGTATTCCAGCTGCTAATGTCTTGATTGAATTCACTAGCGCCGTTGAATAGATTGTCGATTAGGGTTACATTCGATATATCCCAAGCTCCTATGTTTTGATTAAAAGCGGTCGCTCCAAAGAACATGTACCTCATGTTGGTTACATTCGAAGTATCCCAAAAACTAATATCAGTATTGAAAGAAGCATTGTTCTTAAAAAGCTCTTCCATGTTGGTGACCAGACTAGTACATAGGTTTACATTACCATTTGCAATTTGATCATCTATAGTCGAATTATCTACCACGGTATAGGTTACTCCATTAATTTCTTCGGTGTCGCCTACAGATGCATTTGGACATTTACAGGTGTTGTTTTGAACATAAACAGGGTTATTGATCACACCAAACTCAAAAAAAGTTGAGCCATCAAAATTGGTTAAAGAGGAAATAGGCGCCGATTCATATGCCCCAGTATCGTAAAAATTCCCACGTTGGAGCTGAAAATTACAACTTGGTAATGCAGTGTTGTCGAGTACAATTGTTCTTTCGTAGAATCCATCATTTGCGGTACCTTCAACTAAAATCCAAGCAGAAGAATAAATATTTGGAACGTCTATTGGACAGTCAGAACTACTGTTCGTAAAAGAACTATTCCAACTTAATCTCGATTGATCGACTCCAGAATCATCGACCGCTTTTATGCGAATGGTCAGGGTTACATTGTTGGATGTAATGTCGTATGAAGTTTGACTGGGAGTAATGGAGAGTTCAGAAATTACAGGAGGTGAAAAATCTATGACGTTGTTGTTGACCACATCAAACTCAAAAAAAGTTGAGCCATCAAAATTGGTTAAAGAGGAAATAGGCGCCGATTCATATGCCCCAGTATCATAAAAATTCCCACGTTGAAGCTGAAAATTACAGCTTGGTAATTCAGTATTGTCGAGTACAATTGTTCTTTCGTAGAATCCATCATTTGCGGTACCTTCAACTAAAATCCAAGCAGAAGAATAAATACTTGGAACATCTATTGGACAGTCAGAACTGCTGTTCGTAAAAGAACTATTCCAACTTAATCTCGATTGATCGACTCCAGAATCATCCTCGGCTTTCACCCGAATGGTTAGGGTTACATTGTTTGATGAAATATCGTAAGTAGTTTGATTAGGAGTAATAGAAAGCTCGGAAATTATGGGAGGGGAAAAATCCTGACCAAAAGCCTTTTGTGATAACAAGAGTGCAAATAAAGATAGTAATAATATGAAATTTTTATTCATGGTATAAATATAGTAAATAATTCAATTCATAAATCATGCCAACAACTATTTATGGTGTTTTTTTTGAGTACTAAACAATTAACTATCGTGTGTTTAGGTGTTTTTTTACTAAATTCTTAATAAATAATTATCGAGATTACACAGCTATTTTTATGTTAGTATTTCAATTATATGCATATCACTATTAAAAACTAACAAGTAATGGAATTACTTTATTTTATGTGTTTCAATTATAAATGAGTGTCCATTGGATGTTAATTGACATCTCGTTTTAATTGTTTAATTTAGGATTCTATAAAAACCCATCCAATGAAATCAGCACCGGCTATTTTAGTTCTTTTTTTTCTAACATTATTTATTCAACCCATACAAGCACAAGAAAAAAGTGCAGAGGGCCCCTTTGATCAACTCATCATTCGCGGGGTTACTTTAATCAATGGTAATGGTGCACCACCTATGGGACCTGTTGATGTTGTTGTCGAACAAAATGTAATCACACAAGTTCGTGTTGTGGGTTATCCAGGAGTTGCAATTGACGATGATCGAAGACCAGAATTAGAAGAAGGTGGAAAGGAAATTGATGCCCATGGCATGTATTTACTTCCTGGATTCATTGATATGCATGGGCATATTGGAGGTGTTTCTCAGGGTGCCGATTGGGATTATGTTTTTAAGTTGTGGTTGGCTCACGGAGTTACTACGGTTCGAGAACCTAGTGGTCGCAGTAGAGATTGGGCATTGGATTTAAAAAAGAAAAGTGCCAACAACGAAATTATTGCTCCGCGTATTGTACAATACACTGGCTTTGGGTCGGGTTCTAAAACACCCATTGTAACTGAAGAACAAGCTCGAGAATGGGTTCGACAAAACGCAAAAGCTGGCTCCGATGGAATTAAATTCTTTGGTGCTGCACCAAAAATCATGGAAGCTGCCTTAGATGAAAACAATAAACTAGGATTAGGTTCTGCCAGTCACCACGCACAACTTAGTGTGGCTCGTTGGAATGTATTACACTCTGCTCGTGCTGGCTTGACTTCTATGGAGCATTGGTATGGATTACCCGAAGCGCTTTTTGAAGATCGTACGGTACAAAATTATCCCTTGGATTATAATTATCAAAACGAACAACATCGTTTTGAACAGGCTGGTAAATTATGGGCACAAGCTGCCAAACCTTATTCTGATCATTGGAATTTGGTGATGGAAGAACTCCTTGCTCTTGATTTTACACTCGATCCAACCTTCAACATTTACGAAGCAAGTCGCGATTTACATCGTGCTCGAAGAGCCGAATGGCACGAAGATTATACCTTACCCAGCCTGTGGCGCTTTTATCAGCCCTCAAAAATATCCCACGGGTCGTACTGGCATTTCTGGGGTACGGAACAAGAAATAGCGTGGAAAAATAATTTTAGTTTATGGATGACTTTTGTAAACGAATATAAAAACAGGGGAGGTCGTGTAACTACAGGCTCTGATTCGGGTTTTATTTTCCAGCTCTATGGCTTTGCTTATGTTAGAGAATTGGAGCTGCTTCGTGAAGCTGGTTTTCATCCGCTAGAAGTAATCCGTTCTGCTACCCTCAATGGGGCTGAAGCATTGAAAATGGATGACCTCATTGGTTCTATAGAAGTTGGTAAGCTTGCAGATATGATTTTAGTAGACGCCAACCCGCTTGAAAACTTTAAAGTTTTATATGGAACCGGTGCTATTAAGCTGACCGAAGACAATGAAGTTGTTCGGGTGGGTGGGGTACAATATACCATAAGCGATGGTGTTATTTATAATGCAAAAGTCCTTTTAAAAGAAGTGAAAGATATGGTTGACAAGGCCAAAATTGAAGAAAACTTCATACTCAAACAACCGGGTATTAAGAATTAAGAAAATAAAAAAGCCAGCATATAGCTGGCTTTTTTATTTAAAATAAGGTCTAGTAGTTGTTCAGTCGCGCATAACGATCCAAGTGGAAGTTATAGTCTCCAAACAAACGCTGTAAAACACGAGCTCTTTTAAAATAAAACCCAATATTCACATCATCGGTTACTCCAATTCCACCATGCATTTGCATAGCTTCGTTGGTAACTAGTTTGATTGTTTTACCCAATTTGGCTTTGGCTAAACTCGCCAGTTGATCTATATCATCAGCATTTGAATCCAAAGCTTGTAAGGCCTGAATAACGATACTTTTACACAACTCAATTTCCGAAAACATAATGGCTGCTCTGTGTTGTAAGGCTTGGTATGTCCCAATGCGTTTTCCAAATTGCTCTCGTTCTTTAAGATAGGCAACAGTTTGACCAAAGGCTTCAGTAATCATCCCGAGCATTTCGGCAGACAGGCAAATTGAAGCTGTATTTAGAATATCATTCAATAAGGCAGATCCTTCTCCAACTCCGCTAATCCGATCGACTGATGCTACTGCTACTTGATCAAAAGTGACAGTCGCATAAGTTCCTGCATCAAGTAAAACATCGGTTGTTATCGTAATCCCCTTTGAGTCTGCAGCAACCATAAATAAAGCTGCTTCTCCTTCCTCAGTGTTGGCTACAACAATAAATGCATCAGCCGAAGCTCCGTCAATTATCATTGTTTTTTTGCCAGAAAGGGTATATCCGTTCGAAGTCGATTTTGCAGTAGTTGCAATTGCTGTTGGATCAAAATAGGTATGTTCGTCCAGAGCCAAAGTAACACGTTTAGTCCCTTCCATCAGTTGAGGAAGCCATTCTTTTTTGAGGCCCTGATTTTTCGAATGGGTCAGAGCAGTTGCACCCAAAACGATAGAAGAGAATAGGGGAGCCTTGGTTATATTTTTACCCATTTCTTCTAAAATTTGACCCAAGCCTACATAACCAAATTCAAGGCCATCAAATTCTTCTGGAATGGTCAAGGCGGTCCATCCCATCTCGACTATTTTAGTCCAAAGGCTTTCGTCAAAAGCTTTGTAATTATTATCTCGTAGATCTCTAAATTGCTCTACTGGAGCATTGATCGCTAAAAATTCTGTTGCAGAATCTTTAAGTAATTTTTGTTCTTCTGATAGTATAAGTGCCATAAATTCCGTGTTATGAAGGTAAGTTTAAGATGCGTTTTGAAATGATTCCGAGTTGTACTTCCGATGTTCCACCTTCGATGGTGTTTCCTTTGGATCTACAAAATGTTCGAACTTCCGTTACTGCATCTTTATTTTCGCTTTCCCATAAAAGACCATCCGTTCCTGTGATTGCTGAAAGTAATTCCATTCGGGCTACGTTTTGTTCTGTTCCATAATATTTGAAAAACGAAGATAATGCTCCGGCATTTACCCCTGTTTTTGCTTCATCTGTGATACGCTGAATGGTCATTTCAAAAATGGCATCATTCATTTCTAATTCAGCAATCTCAGCTCGTAAAACACCATCTTTAAGAATACCATCTTGCATAGGCATATTTTCTATAGCAATGTCGTGAACAGCTTTGCGAACATCCGTTTCTCCAACTCCACCAATCATTTGACGTTCGTGGGTTAAAAGGTATTTAGCAATTGTCCACCCATCGTTTAGGGTTCCAATGAGGTTTTCTTTTGGTACTTTTACATTGTCGAAAAAGGTCTCACAGAAAGGCGATTTTCCACTGATTAGCTTAATCGGACGCGTACTTACACCTTCCGATTTCATATCAATTAAAAGGAAGCTAATTCCATTGTGTTTTGGTACGTCAAAATCAGTGCGAACCAAACAAAAAATCCAGTCCGATTTATCTGCGTAGGAAGTCCATACCTTAGATCCGCTAATCGAATAATGATCTCCTTTATCTTCTGCCTTGGTCTGTAAACCAGCTAAGTCACTCCCTGCATTGGGTTCGCTATAGCCTTGACACCACCAAGTTTTTCCTGCAGTAATATCAGGTAAGAAACGCATCTTTTGTTCTTCGTTTGCAAATTTATGAAGGGCAGGGCCCAGCATAGAAATTCCAAAACTAAAAAGAGGTTTTCTAGCTCCAATAAGAGTCATTTCTTGGGTAAGGATATTGTTTTCTTCAGCGCTTAAACCACCCCCACCATATTGTGTATCCCAATAAGGAACGATCCATTTCTTTTCAAGGTTTTTTTCAAACCAAATCTTTTGATCTTCACTCGAAAAAGCAGGGTTGCTACCACCCCAATAATAATCTGCTGAATCCTTTAAAGGGGTTCTCATACTCTCCGGGCAATGCTCTTCTAGCCATTGTCTTGTTTCGAGTCTAAAATCTTTTAAATCTTTTTTTGTCGTCGTTTCCATACGATTGTATTCTTTAAAATAAGTTATCGATTTTCTTTTTTTGAATTGCCTGTTGTGCAAGAGTTCCATACAATTCTACAATTTGATTCAGGTCTTTGAATCGAGGGTCTTTTGTATGCCCAAGCGTGTAACGATAGTATATTTGTTGAACAATTACAGCAATTTTAAAGACACCAAAGACAAAATAAAATTCAATGTTATCTACGGTTTTTCCGCTTTTTTGTTCGTATAAACTAACAATTTCACCTCGACTTGGATTCCCCGGTTTGGAGGTCAAACTCAATTGATTTTGTGCAATAAAATCAGGATCTGATTCATGAACCCAATAACCAAGACTAGTTCCAAGATCCATTAAAGGATCCCCAAGAGTGGTCATTTCCCAATCTAAGACTGCTTTAATGTTGAGGTTCTCATCGGGAGTTAAAACCAGGTTGTCGTATTTAAAATCGTTGTGAACCAAACTGGCTCTAGATCCAGTAGGTATGTTTTCTTGTAGCCAAAGGGCAGTTTTCTCCATCGCAGTAACCTCCGAGGTTTTCGATTTTTGGTAACGCTTGCTCCACCCCTCAACTTGCCTTTTTGAATAGCCCTCAGGATTCCCTAAGTTTTCTAATCCAATGGCTTTGTAGTCGAGTTGGTGTAGTTCTACCAAAGTATCTACAAAGTTGTTAGATAGAGATTGAAACTGGGAAGGAGTTGGCAGATTTTCTTTTAATGTACCAGCACGTAAAATAGTTCCTTGCACCCGTTCCATTAAATAAAAAGGTGCATCCAATACCCCAGGCTCTTTTTCAAATAGAATGGGCTTTGGAGCTTTATCATAAGTTCCATTGAGCGCACTCAAAATAGTGTACTCTCGAGACATGTCATGCCCCGATTTTATATTAGCTCCAAAGGGTGGTCTTCTCAATACATATTCTTGTTCAGCAAACGTTATTAAATACGTAAGGTTTGAGAACCCAGAAGGAAATTGCTTGATGACAACTTCGCCTTCAGGTTTATCTAATGCTTTTGCTAAATAAGCACTTAAAACTTCAGCATCAATACCCTCTCCTTTTCGAACTTCTTTTGCTTTATCTATGGATACGCTCATTGGTTTAGACTTTATACTTTTTTAAAATGGCACGAGCCAAACGACTTTTGTGTACTTCATCTGCTCCATCATAGATTCGAGCTGCACGTTCGTGACGATAAAAATAGGATAAGATAATATCATCGGTCATACCCAAAGCACCGTGAACTTGTATGGCGCGGTCGATGACTTTTTGTAGAATATCCGCACAGAAAAATTTGATAATCGAAATCTCAGCTCGGGTATTTTTAGCTCCTTGAATATCAATTTTGTGAGCAGCATCTTGAACTAAAAGCCGTGCTGCGTTTATTTCAGCTCTGGATTCAGAAATCCAGTTTTGAATGGTTTGTTTATCGGACAAATATTCTCCTTCGGCTATTTCTCTAGAAACAGCTCGTTTACACATCAGGTCTAAGGAACGTTCACAAATTCCAATCCAGCGCATACAATGGTGAATTCTTCCAGGACCTAATCGCGCTTGTGCAATTGCAAAACCAGCCCCATCTTCGCCTAATACGTTTGTTAAAGGAACTTTACAGTCGTTGAATTTAATCTCCGCATGACTTTCCCAACCACCACCGGTGTGACCCATAATCGATACATTACGGACAAATTCAAACCCTTCTGTATCCAAAGGCACAATAATTTGACTTGCACGTTCATGTGGGTTATCTCCTTCTGGATCGGTAACCAGCATTGCAATAGCAAAACTTGCGCCATCGCAGGCAGAAGTAAACCATTTATGCCCATTGATTACATAGTTGTCTCCTTCTTTTAGAGCAACCGAGCCCATCTTTACTGGATTAGATCCCGCATGGTCCGGTTCCGTCATTGCAAAACAACTTCTAGTTTCTCCTCGTAAAAGGGGGTAGAGGTATTGCTCTTTTTGTGCATCCGTACCAAACTCGATTAATATTTCCATATTACCAGCATCGGGTGCTTGGCAATTAAAACAATAATGACCATAAGGGTTTGCTGCCAAAATTTCACTTACTTCTCCGTGCTCAGCATTTGTAAGACCCAAACCGCCATATTCTTTTGGAATCTGAGGAAGCCAAAGACCCAGTGCTTTAGTTTTTTCTCTAAGCTCGTTTAGTTTGGGTAATTTCTCTTCCCATTCTGCATTTAAAATCCAAGGTTCTAGAGTGAGTAGTTCTTTTTCTACAAAGGCTTTTATGTTACTCTTTATTGCTTCAAAATTCATTGTTTGTTTTTTTATTGTCCTATAAAATTAGCTTTTCTTTTCTCAACAAAAGCTGCTACTCCTTCTACTAAATCATAACTTTCGAATGCAGCAATTTGTTTTTCTGCCTCGTATGCAATGGATTCAGTAAGATTGTTGTCCATAGCATGTACCAAGTCTTCTTTGGTGATTCCAACGGCAATTGGTGCCTTAGCAGCTAATGCTTTTGCCCATTCAATAGCAGATTCCAAAAGTTGATCTTCTGCTACAATCTTGTTGGTCAGTCCAAGACTTAAACACTCTTCGGCTTTTACTTTCTTACCTTCAGCTGCAATTTCAAATGCTTTGGAATAGCCTACTTGTCTTGTCAATAACCAACTGGCTCCTCCATCGGGGCCCAATCCAATATTCACAAAGGCATACAAAATTCCACTCGAAGGTGTCATAACCCGAAGGTCACAAGCCAAAGCAATAGATGCGCCAACGCCAGCAGCAGTCCCATTGATTGCTCCGATGATGGGTTTCTTTAAGGTTTGAAAATTACGTAATAATGTCTGATAAACCGTAGTGATGTATTCTCTTCCGTCTTCAGGGCTTACCTTTCCAAACGACTCCATATCAGCACCAGCACTGAATCCTTTTCCAGCTCCCGTGATCACTACAGCTCGAATTTGACTGTCATTTCGTATTGCACTAATTATTGCATTGAGGCGCTTTACCAATTCATCTGTTACAGCATTATAACGATCCGGTCGATTGAGTGTTACAACAGCAATATTACCTTGTTTCTCTAATAAAACAGTATCCGATTCTTTTGGTTTTTCCGTAGCATCTGCGATTGCTTGCTGTTCTTTTTTCCCAGGACCGGCATATGCAATTGCTATGAATTCTGCAACACAGGCAGGTTTGTCTTCTCCTTTTAATTCAAAAACAATTCCCATTTTGTATTTAATACCCCCTTTAATTTCATCGCACTCGAGTAGAGAAACGCGTCCACGAAAAAAGGTGCCAGATTTGGTTGCATTGGGAAAACGAACCTTATCTAAACCATAGTTCACACCCATGGCAACATTCTCGATTGAAAAAGTATCGTAGCTTACTTTTGATGCCATAGAAAGCATCAAAAATCCATGAGCTACAGTTTTTTTATAGGGAGAAAAAGTTGCACTGCGTTCTACATCGGTATGAATCCACTGAAAATCTTCGGTGGCATCTGCAAATGTATTGATGCGTTGTTGTGTTATTGGCATCCACTCGGTCAGTCCCAGTTCTTTTCCTACGTATGCACTCAATTCACTTGTGTTTGTTAAGTGTGTCGCATAGGCTGTGTTGGTTTGTTGTTCCATTGTTGTGGTTTAAGTTAACATATGTCCTCCATCTGCATTCACTACAGCTCCTGTAGTATATGAAGATGCCTGTGAAGCTAGATAAACTGCAAGGCCAGCAATTTCGGTTGGATCGGCTGCGCGTTGAAGGGGTAAGTGGCTTTCAACCTGTTTCATGATGTGTTCGTTACTCCAAAGCGCTTTACTGAATTTGGTTTTAATAAGCCCAGGACAAATTGCATTAGAACGAATTCCATATTTCCCCCATTCACTTGCTTGAGATTGGGTTAGCATAATCAATGCAGATTTACTTACTCCGTAAAGCCCGAGCCCCAAACTGGGTTTCATTCCTTCGACAGAAGCAATATTAATGATACTTCCATTTTTCTTTTCTTTCATAAAAGGAAAACAATGTTTTGCAAACGAAAAACAAGCTTTTACATTCACATCCATGATTTTATCAAAAACATTATTTTCGATGCCTTCTAAAGGCGAAAAAACAGGGTTGGTTGCTGCATTGTTTACTAGGATGTCTACACCACCGTATAGAGCTACTGTTTTTTGGATTAAAGCTTGTCGTTGATCTTCATCTCCAACATGACAGGCTATTCCTGTAGCTTCATAGCCTTTGGCTTTGAATTCTTCAGCAACCGCATCTACGGCTTCTTGAGAACGACTGCTCACAATTACTTTAGCGCCATATTCGGCAAGAGCTTCTGCAATTGCTTTTCCAATTCCTTTACTAGAACCTGTAACAACTGCTACTTTTCCTTCTAAATCAAATAATTTTTTTACACTCATAATTACATTGGCATTGCGCCACCATTTGCATGGAGGGTTACTCCGTTAATAAATCCAGCTTGTTTCGATGCTAAGTAGAGGTAAGCATATCCCATATCCTCGGCTGTTCCGATACGGGCTACGGGTATCATTGCAATTCCAGCTTTGATAATTTCTTCGGGCATGCCTGAGGTCATTTCTGTTTCAATAAAGCCTGGCGCTACCGCGTTGGCTGTAATGCCGTATCGTCCTACTTCACGACAAAGGGCTCGAGTAAAACCAGCAACTCCAGCCTTAGAAGCCGAATAATTGGTTTGACCAAAAGCTCCTGCAAAACCATTGATAGATGAAGCTGATATGATTCTTCCATAACGTGCTTCGCGCATGTACGGAAGAACCGCTTGGGTAGTTGTAAATAAGGAGCTTAAATTGACATTAATGACGGCATCCCATTCTTCTTGAGTCATCTTAAGTATTGACTTATCGCGAACAATTCCAGCGTTGTTGATTAAAATATCAATTTTACTGTGCGCAGAAATAATCTCATTTACCGCGCCATCAACTGCTTCACGATTGGTGATATCTACTTTTTGAAAGAAAATTTTCCCCCCTTCGGCTTTTAATTTTGCAGCGGTTTCTGCTCCAGAATCGCGAACATCCCACAAGGCTACTGTGGCTCCTGCATCGCAAAATACTTTACAAACACCCTCGCCAATTCCTTGTGCACCACCGGTAATGATGGCTACTTGTCCTTCTAAATTAATCATGTGTTTCTTTTTTTAATGTATAAATCCCTATTGCCTTTTCGTTCAAACTTCCTAAATAAAGTTTATCATCGACTTGTAGGACACTGGTTATATAATCATACCCTCCATTAGGGTCTTGTAAATTGTGTTGTAACTTTCCTTCGGTATCAAACCCCAAGATCATGGAATAGGGTTTAGGCGTAATTCCGTCACGAATAGATTTTGGTAAACGCAAGATTACGGACCTTAAGAAAGGGAGTTCGGTAAGCGGCTCCGCTTCTAGGGCACGCTGACTCGGTATGGCGATCCAAAAAATGCCATCAGCAAAAGTTACATTATCTGGAAATCCAGGGAGCTCGTTACTAAACATTTCTGTAGTTCCTTTTTTAGAACCACGAATCCAATGTCTTTTGATTTCTAGTCCAAAGGTTTCATTGATAATAATATAATCCTCATTTGCATCAAGAGCAACTCCATTAGCAAAGAACAGATGGTCTAGGACAACTTCCGCCTCTTTGGTGTTCAGATCATAAGAAATGATTCTTCCCGAGGGACGTTGTTCCCAGAATTCATTTTCAACAACGATCGGATTTCGTTGGGTAGCATCCGAAAAATAAACAACACCTTCTTGGGTTATAGCCAAATCATCTGCAAATTGAATAGGTGTTCCTTCAATCGTATTGAGGAGGATTGTTACTGACCCCAAACTGTCTAATGCGATTAATCCCATTTCACGATCCGCAATGATCAGCCATCCGTTTGGAGCAAATTTCATTCCAAGCGGACGTCCTTTTGTGTTTCCGATTACCGTTTGATTAGATCCCGAGGCATCAAACCGAATGATGTCGCCATTGTCAAGTCCGCTATAAAAATTCCCTAGACTGTCCCGAGCAATGGATTCTGGACCGACACCAGCAACAGCAATTATATTGGTTTCGGCTAGTAGGCTGTTTACTTTAAAATCTCCTTCCATGCCTGGGTAGGGCGGTGAAGGTCGTGCAGCTGGATCTAAATCAATGGGATAAAACCCAAGATAGAGTAGCCCTGCTAGTAGTAAAAGTCCAATACGTTGTAGATTTTTTTTCATATCCAATCTTTTCTTATTTCATAAACGACATGATGGTGTTATATAATTCCATTCGATCTCCAGCCAAATGTTCTAGCCCATCAACGGCTAAGGTAACACCACTAATATAACTAGATAATGGACTAGATAAAAACAATACAGCATGGGAAACATCTTCAGCAGTACCAAAACGTTTCATTAAGTTTTTTTGTTCACTCTCTTTAAGGAAAGTTTGCATTTGCTCGGGGTAGTTTTCTAGCCCCGAAGTCGCAATGGTTCCTGGTGCAACAGCATTGACACGAATGTTGTGTTCTGCCCACTCTTGCCCTAGGGTTTTGGTTAAATTCTCAACCCCAGCACGTGCTGCTCCTGTATGCGCCATTCCCGGAAACCCACGCATTACATTGGCAGTAATGTTGATGATGGTTCCACTTTTTTGAGGAATGAAAAACGTGTTGGCCATATGTTGACACATATAGAAAGTACCGTTTAAGTTGTTATTAATAACAGCAGCCCAGCCTTTTTGTGCAATGACATTGGAAGGGGCTGGAAATTGCCCTCCGGCGTTGTTGATTAAAATATCCAAGCCACCCAAGGTTTCTTGAATCACTTCTCCTAATTTTTGAATTGATTCGGGTTCTCTGATGTCACATACCTGTGCATGACAGGTCCCAAAAGTACGCAGTTCGTTTGCAGCAGCTTGTAAAGGTTCTTGTTTCCGTGAAGCGATCATCACTTCAGCACCATAGGTCAGGAATGCTTTTGCGATCCCATAACCAATACCACTTCGACCCCCAGTAACCAATACTTTTTTATTCTTAAATAAATCTGATGCGTACATTATATAGAAAGGATTAAACCTTTTGATTTTATTTTTTTAATATAAAATACCGGTCTTTCTGATGCTTTTGAAGGACCGGTATTAAATAAAATTTAGTTCACTAGTTGTTAGTGTTTGCTTACTGATTGCACTTACCCAGCGTCCATACCTCCGTCTAAAACGAGTGAATGGCCATTCATATAAGAGGCATCATCTGAAAGCATAAACTTAATTGCATTAGCAACTTCTTCAGGTCTCCCTAATCTTTTTAGTGGGACTCTGTAGTTTGCTACAAATTCTAAAACAGGATCGGGAATTGCACTTATAATATCTGTTTCTACAAAAGAAGGACAGATTGCATTTACCCGTATGTTACGCGCGCCATATTCTACGGCGGCAGATTTTGTCAGTCCAATTACACCATGTTTTGAAGCAGCGTAGTGACTTCCAAGAGTAACTCCTTTTTTACCAGCAAGAGAAGCAACATTTACAATGCTTCCTCCACCTTGATCGAGTAATATTTTGAGTTGGAATTTAAGGCAGTAAAACACGCTGCTTAAGTTCACGGCAATTACCTTATCCCAGTCTTCATCTTTCATTTCGTGGAAGGGAGCCATTTTGCCTCCTATTCCAGCGTTGTTAACGAAAGCATCAATTTTTTTTTCGTCTTTAATGGCTTGCATTAAGACAGACTCGATTTGTTTTTTATCGGATACATCGAGGAGATAGCTAACTGCACTTCCACCTGCATCTTCAATAATTTTTTGGGTCTCAGCTAATTTAACTGGATCCATATCGGTCAAAATAGTTTTGTAACCAGAGGTTGAAAGAGCAACGGCTGTTGCTCTTCCTAATCCTTTGGCAGCACCTGTAATGAATGCTTTTTTAGTGTATTGTGTCATATATAATTTAGAAACTATAAGTAGCCTTTAAAATTGCTCTTCGTCCAATAACTGGAGTACTAGGGAATGCACTATATTTTTGGTCAAATAAGTTGGTAGCAGATAAGTCTAATTCCAATCCGTTTCCAAAGTCATAGCCAATGTTGGTGTCAACTAAGTTTTTCTCAACTACAGTTCCAGAGAATACCCCTTGATTTGATTCAAAAGAATCATCATGTTGGAATGAAAGACTGAAACGGTATCCACCATCTTGTGCATACTTTAAACCTGCTCTGTACTTGAATTGAGGAGAGTTTAGGTAAGAAGAAAAAGGTAAATCGTCATCATCTTTTTCACCAGGAATCCATACGTTTTGACTGATATATGACCCATTTGCCCAAATAGACATACGATCCGTTGCAAAATATTCTAGAGATACATCTGTTCCCCAGTGACTTCTTGTTGCATCACCAAATCTTCTGTAACCGGCTGATACGTGAGAAATTCCATCGCCTTGAGGTACAGCATCCGTTTCAACAACACCAATAATAGATAAAAGCGGCTCGATTGCAGCTGCAAAACCAGCACCACCTAGAGCGAATCCACCACCAACTGCACCTGCAACACCAGCTGCATTAGGGGAAGGAACACCTATCGATTCTAGAAAAGCTTGAACATCAGAAGATACTAATGCGCTTAGGTCACTAGCAATATTGGCACCTTGAAGGCTATAGGTTGGTCCTATAGCTGTGAATTGAGTAAATCCTTTACGTTCATAGCTATAAACATCAGCACTTACTTTAAGCTTATCACCAATTAAGCCAGTATATCCAACTTCCCAAGAACTAACAGTTCCAATTGAAGCCTTAGGTGTGCCTACAAGTTGCGTTAAGTCCTCGCCGTTGAAAAGGTTTCTTGGAACTAAAGATCCTGTTACTCTCGTTGCATCTGGTCTATAAGTTGAAAAGAATGTACTCAATGGACCTACTAATCCAGCTGTTATAGGATTTGCTCCTAATGCACCGAAAACCGAAGGAAGTACATCTCCTGCAACTGCACCATAAGGCACAACTAGTGGAAGCCCAGGAGTTCCGTAAGGAAGATCTGGAACACCAGGAACAGTAATGTCAATCATTGGTGTTGCTGAGAAATTTTGCTCATTTTTTTGTCCTGATAACCAAATGTCAAATAATCCTGGTACAGGAATATTTACTGGGAAATCGATATTTTGCTCTAAGGCTGTAGGGCCAAAAGTTGCAATGTTGTAGGACGCTCTAAAAGTATGTTTTGGTGCTGCTTTGTAAACTAAAGCTACACGCGGAGCAAACGCACCTTCACTAATGAAGTTGAATTTGTCATAACGACCTGCATATGTAAGCTCTAATTTCTCAGTTAATGAGGTAGTTCCTTGTAAATATACTCCAGTAATTCGGTAGGCATCATCAGCATCATTAACACCGTATAAAGTTCCTTCTGAATCAGACATGATATCACGATAGTCCATTCCAACAGTAAAGTTAGAATTTAGGAAACTTGGTACATCAAAGTTGTATTGCAATTGCAATTCCAAAGCAGAACGTTTAGCAACTTGTCTGAAGCCCGAAGCGTATAAGAAAGTTGGCTCAGAAGCTGTTCCACCATCGTTATAGTTATACGATAATTGACCAAAGAAACCACCCGATTGAACACGTGCTTGGGCCCAGTAGTCGGTTCCGTTTGCGTAACCTGCACCTTGAGAGTTAAAGAATAATCCACCACCTTTTGCTATACCTGCAGAAAGAAATGCATTGGTGTTGTCGTTTGGTCTAAGCTCTAAATGAGCATTTGCTGAAACGTTTTTATATTTTGTTGCCAAAGGATTACCATCGTTATTGTCATCCAAATCTTGAAGGCTTAAAAGTAAATTTCCTTGTTGACTAGAATCTACACGACCACCAGAAAGTGTAGGCTGATAGATTTGAGTCTTTTGTTGTGATATAAAAGTTAAATCGGTTGGATCTACTTCAAAATCATCTCCTTGTGTTACACGCGCATTGATTTTAAAACCTAAAGTTTTGCTTTCGTTTGCATAGGCATGACGAATATTAGCACCCAATGTATTTAATGTACCCGCTAACAATTCTATGGTTGTTCCTGGATAGTCGATAGGATTTTTTGAAATAAAGTGAACTACTCCTGATGTTACACCAGGCCCGTAAAGAGCAGATGCAGCTCCACGTACAACTTCAATTTTCGCGATATCGATATTCGATAAACCGGTTTGGTATGATAAGAACTGACCAGCAGAAGGAGTTACTAAGTAACGGTAATCCAAAATAGGAAAAGTTGAAGTTCCAAATACTCCAGAACCTGCTCTCATTTCAATATTAATTGTATTGGCAGATTGTTGTTGAATCTGTACACCAGGGATGTTAATTAACTGACGTATTGGATCTACAGCATCTGCAGAATTTTTTATGTCTTTTGCTGTTATAATCGAAACCGAAGCCGGTGCATCTTGCACTTTCTGAGGTCTTCTAGAAGCAGAAACAACAATTTCATCCAAGTTTTCTCCTGGGGTTAATGCAATAGATAATACTTGATCGGCAGAAGTTACTTCTACAGACTGAGGTGCAAAACCGATTGAGCTAATTTCAACAGTAAAAGGGAGTGCTTGATTTGAACTGAAACTAAAGTTACCGTCGAAATCTGAATTTGTTCCTTCGGAAGTTCCTTGAACGATTAAATTCACCCCTGGTATGGGTTCATTTGTATCTGCATCACTTACAGTACCACTAACAGTGGTCTGAGCGAGTAGCAGATTAATGCAAAACAGCCCAAGAACCGTGAGTGCAGTTGTTAATTTGTTTTTTTTCATAATTGGTTGTTTAAAATTATTACTGGTTAACAGAGTCATTCGTTTAATTAAGGATTTGGCGAGATGTGGGGTTCAAGCAGTAATCAGGGAAATCATCTCCCATATGTGAAAGATAACAAGATTTTATGTTTAAGAAACATTTTACAGACTTTTTTGCATGTGATAAATATATTAAAGGAGGTGAGTTTTCGTAATTCAATCCTGTTTTTGTAAAAAAAAATTAGTTTTCGAAAATTACACTAGCATCATCTTGATGCCAATTCATGTAATTTTCCTCATAGGCTTTGTCTATTTTATTACGTTTAATCTTTAGGGTTGGAGTCATCAATCCGTTTTCAACGGCCCATGGATCTTTTACAAGAATTAGCGTTGATATCTTCTTGTATCCAGGCAGTTGAGCATTCACTTTTTCTAGATAATCACTAAAATGTTTTTGAAGCTCATCTTTGGGTTTTGCTAAACCAATTTCAGAGAGCACTCCTAAACAGATGGGTTGAGGCAATCCTAAGCCTGCAACACAGATTTGTTCAAATTCCAAAATATCGCCAAAATAACTTTCAAGTACTAGGGGTTCAATGTATTTCCCTTTAGATGTTTTGAAAATATCTTTTACGCGCCCGGTGATAAATAAAAACCCATCTGCATCTATATGCCCTTGATCTCCTGTGTGTAACCAACTTTCTTTTATTACCTCTGCTGTCAATTCTGGTTGTTTGTAGTATTCCTTCATCATAAAAGGACCACGCATCAAAATCTCTGAGGTTTCTGAATCAATTTTCAATTCCACGCCAGGTTGAGCAAGTCCAACAGATCCGGGCTTGTCAATGATTCCATCTCCTAGGTGTGTTGTTATGGCACAGTTTTCTGTCATTCCATATCCATTGGTGATTGAAACTCCAATTTTTCGAAACCAAGTTCGTTGTGTTTCTTGAAGCGGAGCAGCACCCGAAACGATAGATCGTGCTTTGCTTAATCCCAACGCTTTATTAAACTTACGTTTCAATATCCAAGATAAAACGGGTATTTTCAAAAGCTTCGAAAGCTTTTCTTGTGGAATTTTAGATAAAATTCCCATTTGAAATTTCGTCCAAATACGAGGTACTGCAAAGAAAACCGTTGGCTGTGTTTCCTGTAGGTTTTTAGCAAACGTATCTAGGTTTTCTGCGAAAGATAAGGTTCCTCCAAAACGAAATACAGCATATTCAACTACCACACGTTCGGCAATATGGTTTAGGGGTAAATAGGAAAAGAAGGTATTGTTACCGTTGAAGTCTATTTTAAGTGCATTGGTGTCTAGGGTAAGTTCAGCCGTACTTTGGTTGGCTAAATAATCAAGCACGACACCCTTTGGATTTCCAGTAGTTCCAGAAGTGAAAATAATGGTCCAAACATCACTTAGTTTTGGTTTGTGAGGTTCTTGTAGCGGTTCATGTTGATTGATGAAATCGAACCATTGGTGCCCTTCTGTAATATCAGAGCAACCTTTATAGGTAGGAAAAGAGATGATGGGCATCCCTTCAGGAACTCCAGCTTTCTGTTCTTCCCAGTCTTCAACTTTTCCTGCAAAAAGTAGGTCAACATCTCCAAATGTAAGCAACGTATTGATCTCTCCAGAAGTTAGGTTTGGAAAAAAAGGAACACTGATGTATCCGGCCATTACGATAGCTAAATCTGCAATGATCCATTCTCGACAGTTTTTTGAGATTAATCCAATATGAGCGTTTTCACGAAGTCCTAAAGAACGTAAACCAGTTGCAAGTTTACGGGCATATTGCCCTACTTCTCCCCAGGTGTAAATTTCCCATTCATCTCCAAAAGGCTGCTTTAAAAAGGGCTTATCTCGAAATTTCTCTTCCCACTCATAAAATTTAAAATCAAATGTCTCTGGTGTATTCATGCTTAATCTTATTTGTTTTAGCTGTACAATACCTATATGTTGTAATCTAACATTGGCGTACAAATAATGATGTTTTTTGTTAGGTTACTTTATCGGCAGATAAGGGGTTATGTTGTTTGCTAGAAAAGGGATTAGGCTGTTTAATGACTTGTTTTGTTTTATAAGTGTGATGTTAAATTTATGTAAATAAATACGAAAAATAACATAAATTAGCATTTTGCTTTACAATATTCGCAATAATTTGTTGTTAGAATCCTGATTTTGCAAATAAATAAATCCTGACAAAAAGTAAATTTGTACATCAAATAAAATATAAACAAGGTGTAGTGGCCTTTATTAAAATCCACAAACTAAATTCTAATTAATCATAAAAAGTAAATCAATGAGAGAAGCTTTAATAGTATCAACTGCGCGAACTCCGATAGGGAAGGCTTATAGAGGAGCTTATAACAACACCAACGCACCTACATTAGCTGCACTAGCAATAGAAGCCGCAGTTGCTCGGTCTGGAGCTTCTAAAGATCAAATTGATGATGTTATTATGGGAGCTGCTTTACAACAAGGTACAACAGGTGGTAATATTGGTCGTTTATCTGCCATGGCAGCTGGACTTCCTACTACTGTAAGTGGAATGAGTATCGATCGTCAATGTTCTTCTGGTATGATGGCTATTGCAACGGCAGCTAAGCAGATTATTTGTGATGGTATGGAAATCACAATTGGCGGTGGAATTGAATCGATTAGTTTGGTTCAAAATGAAAAAATGAATGTGAGTCGTATGGTCGACAAGGCTTTGGTTGCAAAGCAGCCCAACATTTATATGCCCATGCTACAAACTGCTGAAGTTGTTGCAAAACGATACAACATTAGTAGAGAAGCACAAGATATCTATGCACTTCAAAGTCAACAGCGAACTGCTGCAGCACAAGAGGCTGGAAAGTTTGATGACGAAATCATTGAAACAACAACTTCAATGGGCGTTATGGATCGCGAGACCAAAGAAATTAGTTTTCAGGATATTACACTCAATAAAGATCAAGGAAACAGACCAAGCACTGTAATCGAAGGGCTTTCTGGTTTGAATCCTGTAATAGAGAACGGTTATATTACTGCCGGGAATGCAAGTCAATTATCGGACGGGGCTTCTGCCTGTGTCTTAATGGAAGCGACTACTGCTGCTAAGCATGCTGTAACTCCTTTAGGTATTTATAGAGGAATGGCAGTTGCTGGCTGTGAGCCCGATGAAATGGGAATTGGACCAATCTATGCTATTCCAAAATTATTAAAACAACACGGTTTAAAAATGTCGGATATCGGCTTATGGGAGCTGAACGAGGCTTTTGCTGTTCAAGTTTTATATTGTCAAGAACACTTAGGTATTCCTAACGAATTATTGAATGTAAACGGAGGCGCTATTTCCGTAGGTCATCCCTATGGAATGTCTGGGTCTCGTATGGTTGCTCATGCACTTATCGAAGGAAAAAGAAGAGGAGCTAAGTATGTAGTGTCTACCATGTGTGTTGGAGGTGGAATGGGTGCTGCTGGTTTGTTTGAAGTGATCTAAAGCGATCTGCTAAACTGAAATTTATTCAATAAAAAAGGGAGCTAAATAGTTTAGCTCCCTTTTTTTATTCCTGAATTGTCTGTTTCTATTCGGTACTCAAGTAATTCCTTTTTTCCTTTTTAAATACTTCATTGAACGTAGCTACATCAGAATCAATAACCTGCTGATAGTGTTCCATTGCAACTTCAACGGAAGCAGTTAATTCTTCTTTCACCGCGATGTCCTGAGCAGTAGGAGGAAAGTCGTCTATAGTAAGCAATCGATTCAAATGACCTAATTTATTGGTCAACCGAATTGGGAAGTTTAATGGATCTTGATTACTTCTGTTTTGTGTTTGATATAAAGTTTTTTCAACTCCAAGTAAATCATTTTGAATTTTTTCAGCTTGATTAACGAGTTCAGTTGCTGTAGAATCTGTTTTGTTTTGTTTTACAAAATCTTTGAGCTTACTTCTGATCTCTCGAATGTTCTTAATAGCCTTGTGAGCTTTATCTACGGTTTGATTTACATCATTTACAAAATCAAATTGCTTTTGCATATCGGCAACTGAAGATTCTGAACGAGGATCAGGAAGGATGGTAAAATCTTGGGTTTGTTCTTTCCCATTAACCACTAAACGTACTTTATAAGGGCCAGGAACTGCTTTTGCTCCAGAGAAAGATGCGCTCCAAAAAATCATTCCGTCAAGTTTTTCAGCTCCATCGTAACGGGTGTCCCAAACAAATTCATTTCCACCAGCCTTTACTTCCAGTTTATTCTTTTTATCTTTTGTACTATATGTTTTAATAACTGCTCCATCATTCGATTGGAATTGCAGTTCAACGGTATCTTTTTCTGTATCGTAGCTTTTGAGGAAATAGTGAACAATAACACCATTCGGAAGGTTTGTCCCGGCTGTAAGAGAACTTTTTCCACCACGTCCTTTGGTTCTGTAACTTTCTTTGGGTTTGAAAAGCAAGGTTTGTGCACTACGACTATTGGGTTGTAATTGATGTAATACAGTAAGGTCGTCTAAAATCCAAAGACTTCTCCCTTGTGTAGCTACAATGAGGCTATTGTTTTTGATTGTTAAATCGGTAACTGGAACAATCGGAAGGTTTTTTTGAAAGGAAGACCAAGAGGTTCCATCGTCATAAGAAACATAGATTCCATTTTCAGTTCCGGCATACAACATGCCTTTTCGGTTCGGATCGGCTCGAACAACTCGTGTGAAATCTTCCTTTGCAATACCATTGGTTATGGTTTTCCAAGTAACACCATAGTCTGTGGTTTTGTATAAGTAAGGCGTATAGTCTCCTAGTTTGTATCGTGTACCTGCAACATAACAAGTTCCAGGATCAAACGGCGATGGTTCTAAACTATTAATCATGGTCCATTCTGGAAGCTGTTTAGGTGTAATATTACTCCAGTTTTCGCCTCCATCTTGTGTCAAATGAATCAAGCCATCGTCACTTCCTACCCATAACAAACCTTCTTTGAGTGGAGATTCGTCAGCAGCAAAAATGGTACAGTAATATTCGACACTTGTATTGTCTTGTGTTATTGGGCCCCCTGAAGTCTTCAGTTTTGAAGGATCATTACGTGTTAGATCCGGACTGATTATTTTCCATTCCTGTCCTTCACTTTCTGTTACGTGTACTTGATTGGAGAACGTATACAGACGCTTTGGATTATGTTTGCTAAAGAGGATAGGGAAATTCCACTGAAAACGATAGCGCATTCCTTCTGCTCCATGACCCATTGGGTTGTCGGGCCAAACATTAATTCCACGTACAGAATTCTTAGCATGATTTACACGCGTTAAGAAACCGTCATAACTTCCACCATATACAATTTCGTTATTGGTTGGGTCAATTGCAATATGGGCAGATTCTCCTCCGGCGGTCGATTCCCAATCCGATTCGTCTATATAGCGACCAGAACTTCGGTGATTAACTCGAATGGTAGAGTTGTCTTGTTGTGCTACATATATTCTGTAAGGAAAAGCATTGTCTGTTGTTACCCGATAGAATTGTGCGGTTGGCTGGTTGTGATACGTACTCCAAGTTGTTCCCCCGTCATAAGAAACCTGAGCTCCTCCATCATCAGCAATAATCATACGTTGATTGTCTTCTGGAGCAATCCATAGATCGTGATGATCCCCATGAGGTGCATTGTGACTGCTGAATGTTTTTCCACCATCGGTAGATTTGTGATAGGATACATTCATCACATAAACGCCATCTTCATCTTGCGTATCTGCATAAATTTTAGTGTAGTACCAAGCGCGTTGTCTTAGCGATCTGCTTTCGTTTACGTGCTCCCAGTTTTCACCTCCATCATCCGAACGGTATACACCACCTTCTTCTTTGTTTTCAACAATAGACCAAACACGATTAGCGTTTACAGGCGAAACAGTTACACCGATGATTCCTAAAGTTCCTTTTGCGTATCCTTTGTTTTTACTTATTTCGTTCCAAGTAGCGCCACTGTCTGTACTTTTCCAAAGAGCAGATCCTTCACCACCACTATTCAAACTATAAGGTGTTCTTTGGATGCGCCAAGTTGAAGCATATAAATGTCTTGGGTTCGATGGATCCATAACCAATTCGACAGCGCCAGCTTGTGCATCTGAAAAAAGAATTTTTTTCCAACTGTTTCCCCCATCAATACTCTTATATACACCACGATCGTTGTTGGGTTTGTATAAATCCCCTAAGACTGCTGCATACACAATGTCTGGGTTTTGAGGATGTACTACCATACGTGGTATATGTCGGGAGTTAGGTAATCCAGAGTAAGTCCAGGTTGACCCAGCATCTACACTTTTCCAGACACCTTTTCCAGAAGAAACGTTTCCACGAACAGTAACTTCACCACCACCTACATACAATACATTGGGATCACTTGGAGCTACAGCTACCGATCCAATACTTCCTCCAAAATACCCATCGGAAATGTTGGCGTAGGTTTCGCCACCATCAGTAGTTTTCCAAACACCACCACCTGTGGCTCCGAAATAAAACACCTTAGGTTGGTTTGGCACACCGACTGCAGCGGCAGAACGCCCACCTCTGAAAGGACCTATGGACCGGTATTGAACCGATTCGTGCAACTCAGGATTAATTTTCGTAGTATTTTGTTTTTTGGATCGCCTAGATTGTGCTGCTGTGTTTTGTGTTGTCAGTAAAAGAAAACAAGCCGTCAGAAGTGTAGGAAGTAAAAGTTTATAATAGCGCATGAATTATTTTTTTTAAAATAGATATCCCAAGTTACAAAATATTAGGTCAAATAAAATTGTAACTTGAAGTTTCAAAAAAACAAATAATGAAACAAATCAACAAATTATTACTTCTTAGCTTGGTTATATTAGGAGTACAACGGGTTCAGTCCCAATCGAAATCGAAAATCAAAAAAGAAATCATAAAAACGGTTGATGCGCACCAAGATGCAATGATCGAGGTGAGTGATGGAATATGGGAAGCTGCGGAAACTTCCTTAATAGAGTTTAAATCTTCCGAATATTTAATGACTTTTGCCGAAGAAAATGGCTTTACAGTAGAAAAAGGAGTTGCAGGAATTCCAACTGCTTTTACTGCAACCTACGGAACAGGCAAACCAGTAATTGGTATTCTTGGCGAGTTTGATGCCAATGCCGGAATTTCTCAAAAAAGACAACCTACACGAGAGATACGTGTACCAGGTGGAGCAGGTCACGGTTGCGGCCATAATCTTTTTGGAACGGCCAGCCTTGGTGCAGCTATCGCTATTAAAGAGCAAATTGAAAAGGGAACCCTAAAAGGAACCATCGTTTTTTACGGCACACCAGCAGAAGAAACTATTTTCGCAAAAGTATGGATGGCTCGTGCTGGTCTTTTTGATAAGCTAGACGTATGTATGGATTGGCATCCTGGAGATGAGATTGAAGCTGTTACACAAAGTAGTAAAGCCTTAGTTGATTTTAGAGTGAAGTTTTATGGAAGTTCTTCGCATGCGTCGTCTGATCCATGGAATGGAAAAAGTGCAGTTGATGCTATGGAGTTATTTACAACCGGATTGAACTACTACAGAGAACACATCAAACCAACAGCTCGTATTCATTATGATATTGAAAAAGCAGGGGATGTTGTGAATGTAGTTCCCGACTATGCACAAATTTGGACTCGTTTACGTGAAAACGATCGACCCAACGTAGATATTTTATATGAACGTGCTAAAAAAATAGCTGAAGGTGCAGCATTGATGGCTGGAGTTCGTCATGAAATTCAATTGATATCTGGAATTTACGAAATCCAAGTCAACCGTACAGGAGCTGAGGTGATGCAGCGTAATATCGAGACTTTAGGACCAATTACCTATACAACTGATGAAGTGCAATATGCCAATACTATTTTAAAAGAAACTGGAAAACCACTTGAAGGACTTGACGGGTTAGTTCATCCGTTGCGACCATCGCTTCCTGCTCAAGGAGGTTCAACCGATGTGGGCGACGTAAGTCAATTGGTTCCTACCATTCGAATGAGCGCAACAGTAGCTTCTAAAGGAGGCCCTTGGCACTCATGGGCAGTTGTTGCCTGTACAGGAATGTCTATTGGACACAAAGGTATGTTGTACGCTTCTAAAGCCCTTGGAATGACAATGGTTGATTTGTTTACAAATCCAAAATTGGTAGAGCAAGTAAAAGAAGACTTTAAAAATAATAGAACCAATCCTTCTTACGAACCAAGAATACCAGCTGGTCCACCACAATTAAACTAATTTTTTTATGAATAAAGTTATATGCCTGTTTCTGTTCTTGCCACTTTTGGCTTTGGGGCAGCAAGTCCTGTCGCTTAAAGAACGCGCAGTAATAGTCGATCAAATTCAAAAAGATCGCCTTGATAATCTGCTACCTCAATTGATGGATGACAACGGAATTGATCTTTGGGTTTTGATCACCCGTGAGTACAATGAAGATCCCGTTGTTAAAACATTGTTACCTCCAACTTGGCTCAACGCTAGGCGACAAACCATTTTGGTTTTTTCAAAGAATAAAAATGCCGAGGGGATTACTTCAGCTGCTATTACCCGCTATCCGTTTGGGAAGCTAATTCCGTCGATCTGGGATAAGGAAAAGCAGCCCAGTCAATGGCAAGCTCTAGCAGATTATATCGTTTCAAAAAAACCTAAGAATATTGGAATCAATACTTCTAAGGCCTTTGCATTAGCCGATGGTTTAGTCAAAACGGACTATGATGGATTGATGCGTGTTTTGCCAGAAGCCTATAAGAGTAAAGTAGTTTCTGCAGAACAACTCGCGATCGGGTGGATTGAGACGCGGACTGCCAAAGAAATGGAACTCTACGAAGACCTTGTAGCAATAACCCATCAGATTATAGCTGAAGCTTTCTCCTCTAAAGTAATAACGCCTGGCGAAACCACTACCGACGATGTTGTTTGGTGGTTGCGCGAAAAAGTTCTAAGCCTTGGTTTGGATACTTGGTTTCATCCAACAGTCGATGTTCAACGTGCCAATGAAAGTGATTTATATGCGTTTGACAGCAAATCTAAATTTGACATTATACAACCAGGGGATTTAGTGCATTGCGATTTTGGGATCAGTTATTTATCCCTCAATACCGATTGCCAAGAACTCGCCTATGTCTTGAAACCTGGAGAAAAACAAGCCCCAGATTTTTTAATTGATGCCTTGGCACAAGGAAATCGTGTTCAAGATATTTTTACAAATAATTTTAAAACTGGAGTTTCAGGAAATGTAATTCTAAAAAAATCATTGGAGCAGGGCAGAGCTGAAGGACTTCGACCACAGATTTACACCCATCCGTTGGGGACTTATGGTCATTCTGCTGGGACAACTTTAGGGATGTGGGATTCGCAAAATGGAGTAGCTGTAAACGGAGACTATCCATTGCACCCAAACACTTCGTACGCCATTGAATTGAATACAAGTGTATACATTACTGAATGGAAGAAAGATATTCGAATAATGTTGGAAGAAGCTGGTTTTTTTGGGGCAGATGGGTTTCGATACATCAATAAGAGGCAAGAAAAATTACTTTTAATTGGAAATTAAAAAAGATTTGCGCTTTCAGTAGCATCTTATGGAATAAGTATTGAATTATTACTTACTTTTGTCCAGCAGGGCTTCACACCCTGGCGTCATTAAAAGGGTAGTTGGGCTATGGTTGGCTTTTTCTATCCTTTTTTTCTTTAAAAATTAATGGATTCATGTCTGAAAATAAATTACACCTTCGCATAGCATCGCTTTTTGAACTACAAAAAAAAGGTGTGGCGTTGAATCTGGATCAAGAATTTTTGATTGCCGCTGTCCTAGAAAACCAAGATGATAAATTTGCCGAAATAAGTAAAAAAGCCTACGCTTTGGGCGACGGTTTTACTTTTAAGATGTTGACTTACACATGGGATTACCTTAGAAATTCTCTAGGTAAAGGTTATGAAACAGCTTTTTCCATTAAGGTAGAGGATATGATCATCGATCGCTTCGACGGAGATTACGAAATGGCTTATCTTGCCGAAGAAGAAATAGAGGACGAGATGGATACTCAAATCAACAACAAATCGGGAGTGTTGTATGATGCTTATAAAAAAGAATTGGTTAAAATTCTTACTCATTATTTCAATCAACCCGACTAAATTTTTGCACATTCATGAGCAACTCGAAAGGAATTACCGGAAAAGCCGTTAAGCAAATACTTAAACAAGAAGCATTTTTGATCAACGAAATGCCCATCGCCGTTTTCGAACACGATGAATTTGGATCGATCATTCGTGGACTCAATGTAAAAGAGAATAAACCTGATCATATTTTTTTAGAACTTCCAGCTCCGGAGGAAGAGATACTTCATTTCCTTAAAGTCCATTATCGCAATCAGCTGAATGATTCTTCAAATAAGAAGAAGAAAGATCCGCTTAGAAAAGTGAAACCTCAAGAACGAAGAGCAAAAGAGGCAGAACGCCTAAAAGAAGAACGACACAAAAATAAGCACCACAGTAAGAAGGTTAGGAAAAAAAGCTAACAACTCTAGATAACTACTGTAATTGTACTCGTAATTCCATTGAACACTAGTTGATCTCCAACTTTTTTTCCAAGAAGTAAAACTCCAATTGGGCTTTGAGGCGAGATGCAATGAAATGTGCTTGTATCGATCAAGCAGTTATTTACAGGTATGGCAATATAATAGTTTGAATTATTGGTTTGAACCACAGAACCAAAGCGAACCACTCCTGTACTTTTATAGTGTTTCAATTGATTTAGGACTACTTGATTTTGTTCAGCTTTTTTGATTTGCTCTCCAAGCTTTTCTCTTTCTAGTTGAATCATTGCCCGTCCAGTTTCATGTTTATCACCAGCGCTGCTTTTACTTTCAGATTCTAAGGCTATTAAAATCTCGGCTTTACGGATCTCGAGAACTTCAAGGGTTTGAGCTAACTTATTTTTACAATGATTGTAGAGTTTCTTCTGAGGCATGTTGAGGTTTTGGACTTACTTAAACCATCTCACCTTCTCCATTCAGTATCCATGAAAATTTAAACTGAGGGTAAACCTTTTCAATTTGATAGGCTAACTTAGCTGAGATGTTGTTTCGCCCGCTCAAGATAGCATTTATTTGATTAGCATTAGAAAAGCCAATGGATTTACTAAACTCAAGTTTAGACTGTTTTAAGCTATCCAACACTATGGCTATTCTGTCAACACATTCAACGTTCGTTGGTGTTTTAATCTCTTTATCAAATTTATGAAAGAAATTTATGATCGATATATCATGGATTTTAAGAATGCGATCTAGGCTCTTAAGGGTGAAATTCGTCCCTTTTTCCATTTTAAAATATTGTATTTTGCTAAGCTTATTTTTATCAGCAAACACCTCATAGCTAGAAAAGCCTGCTAAAAGTCTCATCCTTTTTAGTTCTGCTCCAACCTTCTGATGAAGCTCATTCAACTCTATCCCCATAACAAATTACTCTTGTATTAAATATAGTAAATAATATATTTTAATAAACAAATATACATTTTATCTTAATTAGATAGTATATTTTAATACGTTTTAATGTTTATTTAAATGAATTTTATTGTACATTTAAATATGTGTAATGTTTATTTTTATATATAGATATCTACAAACTTACAACATATTTGGTGGATTAATGATAAACAAAAAGTAAAATAATGAAAGAGATTAATGAAAAAGATGCGTATTCGATAAACAATTTCTCAGCTGAAGAGATTCAATACAAATCATCAATAGCCATATCTGTTCTTGAAGATTATGTATTAATGGTAGATGTTTGTAATTGGGTTAATAAACTCATCAACACTTCTAATTCGAATAATGATGCTTTTTGGGATGTTGAGAATAAAATCAATGGAATTCAAACGCTATTTCTTATGGGTTTTATTGTTCGAGAAGATCATCAAGAAATTTTAGAACGTATCGCTTATGATATTGCGATAGATACTCTTGATGGCGACAAAAACGACCGTGCTTTGAAAATTCGAGTAGCTATGCATGCTAAGCTTCGCGAACTTCAAGAGGATTTGTGAAACTAACAGAATGAACAGACTTTTTTTAAACACTAATTATAAAACACCTTTTTTAATTTAAATATTGATGAAAAATACAGCCAAAACGGTCTACCATTACAAAGAGTTTTCAGATCCCGAATTAAAACATCGAAATGATATGGCCATGTTGATTCTCGAAGATTATGTTTTGATGATTGATGTTTGTAATTGGGTCAACAAACTCATCAATACTTCGAATACGCGCAAAGATGCCTTTTGGGGTGTCGAGAATAAAATTAACGGGATTCAAACACTATTTCATATCGGCGGAATAGTGCGTGTAGATCATCAAGAAATCTTAGAAGATATTTCTTATTCTATTGCAGTAAATACGATTGATGAAGATAAGAACGAACGTGCATTAAAAATTAAAGCAGCTTTTCTTGAAAAATTATTAATCCTTCGCGAGGATTTGTAATATCAGTCTACTGCTTAGAATTGATGTTGCCTTCGACCAGTGCTCTTAGCAATTTGTTGACTTAGAATCGTTGTAAGAAACGGTCCTCTTAAGTGGCTTTTTTCTCGACTCCGTTTTGTGTTTTGAGTGAGTAATTTCATCTATTTTTTTTTGAATTTTAATTAGTAAAAATTGATCAAAATAGGGGTCGTTGTTCCACCAAAATAATTCTTCAGCATACTCAAATTTAGCATACTCATTTGTGCTGCTTGTTGCCGCTATTTGAATGTAGTTGTCTTTTTCAAAATACGTAAAATTCAAATGATCATAACCACCATGTTTTGAAAACAGCTCTTCTATTTGAACATGTTTTTGTTCTTTTGTTAACACCACACTGCGTTGTGTTGTGGTTTTGTGGAGCTGTGGTTTACGATCTTGTTGGCTGCAAGAAATACTTAAGAGTAAAAGAATAAGGGCATAATTTTTCATAGCACTAATTTAATGAAATTTTTTAAGCATTCATTTTCTTGTATTTTTAGCAAAGAAAACACCAGGGTTTTAATGTGTTTAGGCTCTCTTTTGTTTTAAAATTCATTTGAAGTATCCAATTGAAATAGATCTCAATTGAAAATTAAAGTTTAAATTTAGAAACGCTAGACTACTTTGGATATTAATATCTGTGTGTTGGCATTCCCCATTTCGTTAAATTAAATTAAAAACAGTCATGGGTCAATCATACAATTACATCATCATTGGAGCTGGTTCTGCTGGCTGTGTCTTAGCAAAACGATTGTCAGAAAACCCAAAAAACAGCGTTCTGTTGTTAGAGGCAGGAGGACCAGACAATAACCTGAATATTCACGTTCCTGGTGCGTATTTAAAGGTTCATAAAAGCAAAGAAGATTGGGGTTTCTGGACAGAAGAACAGGCTAGTGTCTTGAATCGAAAAATCTATTTACCAAGAGGTAAAACCCTTGGTGGGAGTAGTTCTACCAACGCCATGGCTTATGTGCGAGGTAATGCTGCTGATTATGATGGTTGGGCTGCACTAGGAAATTCTGGATGGAGTTATAAGGAGGTGCTTCCGTTTTTCAAGCGTTCAGAAAACCACGCCCAAGTTGATATGATGGACAAGGGTTATCATGGAGATTCAGGGGAGTTGGGTGTAACGTTACCAACCCGTTTTAAAACACCATTTGTCTCAGGATTTATTGCTGCTTGTGCCGCTTTAGGTATTCCACCTACTACTGATTATAACGGAGCAAAGCAAGAAGGGGCTAGTGTTGTTCATAGTACTATTGAAAACGGAAAACGTGCAAGTGGTGCTACGGCTTTTTTAAAACCTGTTTTAAAACGCTCTAACCTCACAACTATAACCCATGCTCAGGTCGGTAAACTTATTTTAGAAGGAAAAAAAGTAGTTGGTGTTCAGTACATCAAAGACAAAAAAACGGTACGAGTGAATGCGGATAAAGAAGTCATTCTTTCCGCTGGAGCTTTTCAATCACCTCAACTATTAATGCTATCTGGAATTGGTGATGCCTCTGAATTGAATATTCATGGAATCGAATGCCTCCATGAATTGAAAGGGGTTGGAAAAAATCTTCAAGATCATTTGTTTTTCCCTATTTGTGAACAGTCAAAAACCCAAGAAGGAGTTAATCATAATATTCCACCCTTGCAACAATTCAAAGCAGCTTGGAATTATTTTGTTAATAAAAAAGGTGTTTTCAATAGCGGCCCCTTGGAGGGTATGGCCTTTCTTGATCTCGATCAGAATGGCGGAAAAGTTAACTTTCAACTCCATTTTTCACCCATGTGGTTAGGTAAAGAAAATGGTTATGATGCCTATGATTTGAATACATTTCCAAGTTCCGACGGCTTCACTATTTTTCCAACGCTACTGCATCCCAAAAGCAGGGGTTCAGTAAGTCTCTCTTCGGCTGATCCAAATGATGTTCCGGTAATTCAACCTAATTTTTTGGAAGAAAAAGAAGATTTGGAACAGTTGGTTAAAGGAGGGAAATTGGTTTTTAAAATCATGGAACAGCAAGCACTAAAAAAGCATATCAAAGCAAATGGTGTTCCACTGAACAGGACCTCAGAAGACGCTCTGGTTGACCACATCAAAAAAACGGTAGAAACAGTGTATCATCCAGTTGGAACCTGTAAAATGGGGAACGATCCTTTGGCGGTTGTCGATTCTACTCTGAAAGTACATGGAATAGAAAACCTTCGGGTGGTCGATGCATCCATCATGCCCAAAATTGTATCCGGAAACACAAATGCACCCGTATATATGATTGCTGAAAAAGCAGCGGATATGATTCTTACTGCAACTTGATATCCTGCTTCTTGTTGGGCCATTGCTACACTGCGTATGTGCCAGAATCTTTAGCCGATTTCATTACAAACACACTGTGAATGGTTGCGATATCATCAACCACGGATAGTTTTTCTGTAATGAATTTATGAAACCCAATAATGTTGCCTGCAACTACTTTTAGTAAAAAGTCAAAATTGCCAGAAACATGATGACATTCCATTATTTCAGCAAAAGAATTCATTTTCACTTCAAACTGATCAAGTGTTGCTTTTTGATGCTTCGATAGGGTGATCTGGCAGTATGCGATAACTTCTTTTTCTATTTTGAATCGATCCAAAACCGCAACATATGATTTGATAACCCCAGTGCGTTCCAACTTTTTAATTCGTTCATAAGTTGGCGTCACACTCAAGCCAATTTTAGCTGCTATTTGTTTTGTGTTTTGTTTTGCATCTTCTTGAAGTTGCATCAAGATTTTACTGTCGAATTGGTCCATAATTAAGTTTATTTATCTGGAAGTTGACATGGTGCTCAGTCGATACAGGTGTTTAATTCTGTATATGAGGTAAAAATAGATTAATTACTCTTAATATATCTGATAAGTAAATATAAATATTTAAAATAACTAATTTTACAGTCAAATAATCTAAGTAATCACAACTATATAGAATGATAGATACGGACCAAAACCTTACCATAGAAAACGCTTTAGAAAAGATAAAAGTCGGAGGGGATTTTATGTTGGGATACCCAGTGTCACAAGATTTTGATTATTCGAGGTTGAATGAGTTTTTAAAGTATCCGATAAATAATATAGGCGATCCTTTTGAGCAAACGACAAACAAGGTTCAGACCCATAAAATGGAAACGGAAGTTGTTGATTTTTTTGCAACAATGTTTCGTGCCAATCCAAAAGATTATTGGGGGTACGTAACCAACGGTGGTTCGGAAAGTAATCTCTATGGCCTGTACCTCGCAAGAGAATTATATCCAAATGCAATGGTCTATTTCTCTGAATCCACCCATTACAGTATCAAGAAAAATATTCGCTTACTCAACATCCCAAGTATTGTAATTCGCTCGCAAGAAAACGGAGAGATCGATTATGATGATCTTGCAAATACCTTACAATTCAATCGAGACAAGCCAGCAATTGTTTTAACAAATTTTGGAACAACAATGAAAGAAGCAAAGGATGATGTTTCTAAAGTAAAAGCAGTACTACGAAAGTCTGCAATACAAGATCATTACATTCATTGTGATGCTGCATTATCGGGCTCTTATGGCGCTTTCTTAGAGCCTCGAGTGCCTTTTGATTTTGAAGATGGTGCAGATAGCATTTCCATTAGCGGACATAAATTCATTGGTTCTCCCATTCCTTCGGGAGTTATCATTACGAGACGATCCACTAAAGATAGAATAGCAAAAGGCGTTTCATATATTGGTTCCATGGACACCACCATTACAGGGTCTAGGAACGGTCACAGTCCTTTATTCTTATGGTATGCAATCCAGAAAATGGGAATAGAAGGTTTAAGAGCCCGTTATAAGCACAGCCAAGAAGTTGCTCAGTATTGCAAGAATGAGTTGATTAAAATTGGAATAGAGGCATGGACCAATGAAGGTGCAATTACTGTCGTTTTTCCAAAAATTTCTGAAGCAATAAAAGCTAAGTGGCAGCTTGCTACTGACGATGTGACCCACATCATTTGTATGCCTAATGTTACAAAAGAAAAAATTGACGAATTTATACTAGATGTGCGAATTGAAAAGGGGATTGCCTAGCTCCTTTTTATCCTTTGTTTTTCTTGAGATTACTATTAGGTGGGAAGTTTGCCCTTGCCCCTCGTTGGTTAATTGCAGTTTTCTGTTTCGTGTTCTTTTGCCTGCGATATAGTGTGCGAATATTTTTTTAGCTTGAGCTTTTCGATTAACTTTAACAGTACTAATCACACACTTGCTTTTTTGAAGAGAGTTGTGGGATTATATGTGCTGAAAATCCGAGCTCGCTAGAATATATTTTAAATAAACACATTCAATTTCACATGAGTGCACTGCCTAAATTAAGTCGACAAATGGGTTTAGCGGCTGTAGTAGCTACAGGTGTCTCTTCTATGGTCGGTGCTTCCATAAATGTGGTTCCCTTTATGATCCACAGGAGTGTTCCATCAATAGGCCCAAATGTCTTATGGGCATTCGCATTTGCTGCAATACCGGCCTTATTTGCGGGCCTTGCTTATGCTATTTTGTCTTCGGCAATGCCAAGAGCAGGAGGGAGCTATTTGTATGCTAGTAGGGGTATAAACCCTTATTTAGGTTTTGTTGCTAGTTTTTCGCAGTGGTTTGGCTTGTCTATCGTAATCGGTGTTATCGCTTATATCACAGTTCCCTTTTTTAGAGACATTGCGTATAGTGCTGAGGTTTATTGGCTTTCTTCTTTGCTCGAGGTTTCGATCGTTAGAGTTGGCTTATCGTTAAGCTTCATATGGAGTTTTGTGTACTTGAATATCAAAGGGATTAAGTCCTATACCAAACTGTTGCTTCCCATGGTCTTTGTTATTTTTTGTTTGGGTAGTATTGTCATTATATCAGGGTTGTTTTTTGATGCTTCAGATTTCTTGACTGCAGTTGAACAAAAAGATAAACTGGTTCATTTAATTCCCCCAGACCCAGAATTTGATTGGACTACCTTTTTGTCTGCTGCTGCAATATTATTCTCAAGTTTTATTGGTTTCGATGCTATCGCCCAAACTGGAAGTGAAGCTATTAATCCAAGTCGCAACATCCCACTTGCAATACTGATTGCCATCTTAGGTGTAGGATTGTTTTATTTTCTCTTTACTTTTTCTGTTTACTGCATAGTCCCATGGAGTTATGTTGCCGAACAAGCGCAGTTAAAAGATATTACAGCTCCCGGGTTGTTGAGCTATGTTTTGCCCAAGGGAGTTGATATACTCATTATTTTTGGAGCAGCTGTTGCCCTAATAAATGATCTTCCCGCCATGCTGCTTTCGGTTTCACGACTTATGTTCGCTTGGGCTAAGGATGGTATTTTCCCTGATAAAATT
>Ga0075467_10000109_pt1 | contig 57036 bp, 58 predicted proteins | sample DEB08_DNA_9_FD_75067 | JGI IMG/M metagenome (GOLD analysis project Ga0075467, IMG submission 75067) | Aqueous microbial communities from the Delaware River and Bay under freshwater to marine salinity gradient to study organic matter... | ecosystem: Environmental > Aquatic > Marine > Coastal ... | reverse complement strand
TTTTATGTTGATATGGTCAACAGAATTGTAGAATTAAATCATGAGATTAATCAAGAACTTGACATTTTAAGCCAGTAAATTATGATTAAGTTCTTTAGACATATAAGACGAAACCTTATGGAACAAAATAAAACAGGCAAATATTTTAAGTATGCTATTGGTGAGATTGTGCTTGTGGTTATTGGAATTTTAATTGCACTCCAAATAAACAATTGGAATGAAGCTAGAAAAAGTAAAGCCTTTGAACAAGAAATGCTTAAACAAATTCAAACCAATTTAATAAGTGACAAAACAACTCTATCTGAAATAATTAAGAATAATACCAACGCCATTTTATCTTCAAAAAAGGTGTTAAATCTTGACCAAAGTGAAATAGATGCAGACAGCCTTAAATATTGGCTTGGTGATATTATTCAGTTTGATCGTTTTCAGCCACTCACCAATGCGTATGAAGTATTAAAATCTAAAGGGTTGGATCAAATAACAAATAAAGAATTACGCTTTCTTCTTGGAACTTATTACGATGATAAAGCAAATCATATTGCAAAAGCAGTAGATGATATTAACTACACTTTTGTAAATGATTGGTTACCTATATTGAAAAAGAATGTGATTGAATTAAAGTTTAAGAAATATGTAATTTTACAGAATTATTCAATATTTACCAATCCAGGTGAACCTAGAAATATAATAATCTTGAATGTTGATAATTTCGCAGGAAGTAATCAATATATTAATGAAGGTATTACAATTATTGATAAAATAATTCTAATAATTGGCAAAGAGTTAAATTGAGTATAAAAACATCTCTAAGCTCTAACAAAAACCTTAATTTTATAACTTAAAGACATTTTAATGAACGGATTTGATATTGTAATGGTTATTACCATTATACTTTTTGCTAGATTAGGTGTACGCTTAGTAACTGGTTATATAAAAATGAAAAAAGAAAACAAGGAAGATAACCAAACAAAAAAAAGTGAATAATTGCTTATATTACATCACATGAAGCATTTAACCATAATACTTGTTTTTATTATTACTTCAGTAGTTAACAGTCGTGTTAGCGGTCAAAATAATGGTTATCAAGAAGTGCAACTCACAAGCAATAATTCTGATAATCGATATGCTAGTTATAATAAAGATGGTGAAATTATCGTGTTTGAATCCAATCGAGATGGCAACTGGCAAATTTACATTATGGATGTAAATGGCAACAGACAAGAACGTATTATTACCAGTAATTCAAATGATCGACATCCAACTTGGCATCCTTATAAAAACATCATTCTATTTGAATCTGATAGAACTGGAATAAATGAATTATATACTTACGATCTATCAGATAGAACATTAAAAAAAGTGCCAATAGATTTAAAAGGAAACAAAATGTATGCGCAATTTGCTCCAAATGGAACTGAACTTGTTTTCAATTATAAAGTAAGAGACAATAATTATAATATTTACATCATATCTGCAAATGGCAAAAGACGTAAAAGAATTGTAGATAACGCCTTTGAAAATTCATATCCAAGATATACACCTAGAGGTGATGCCATTTTATATTTTTCTAAAAAGAATACAAAGAATGTAAATGATGAAGTATATGTATATAATATAATTATTAAGAAAGAAAAACGCCTCACAACATCTAATGCAGATAACAATTTTGCGACTTGGTCCAATAATGGAGCTCGCATAGCCTACTCTAGTGCTGCAGAATCAGGAAGCGCAGAGATCTTTTTTATGAATAAAGATGGCTTATCAAAAAGGCAAATTACATTTAATACTGGAGGAAGCACCTTACCAAATTGGTCTCCAAAGGATATTAATTTATTAATTACTGGTAAAAGACAAGGATTTGATCAAATTTGTAAAATTCTTTTGAAAGAAAAATTATAAATCAATCTAAATGTCAAAAATATTCCGAAAATTAAGACAGAATATGATGAAAAAGAATAAAGTAACAGCTTATATTCTTTATGCCTTAGGTGAAATAATACTTGTGATGATTGGTATTCTTTTGGCATTACAAGTAAACAATTGGAACGAAAGTAGACAGCAAAAATCTGAGTTAAATAATATACTCAAAACCGTTTCTTATGATTTAGAAACAGATACTTTGGTAGCTAGTCAAGTAGCCAAATTGTATGATACGCTTCAGGTCAAAAGCAATATCATTATAAATAAACAGCTTAAAAAAGAAAATTATAAAGATTGCCTCCTTTGTGCTTCATTAACCACGTTTTACTCACCTTTTAATATTCAAACCAAAGGTTTTGAACTTTTAAAAAATATATCTAGCCAAACAACAAATCAAAAAGACAGTTTGATTAATGATATAGTTCAAGTTTATGCATTGTATAAGCCAATGATTGATAAAAACAACGATCGGTTAGAAAATGAAGTGATGAAAAACCTAAATGACCTAAAGGAATATCCATGGTTTGTAGATTTATCTCAAGGAAAATTTAATGATGAAATGATTATATATTTCACTGAAAGTGAAGACTATAGAAAACGCGTAGCCTTGCATAACATGTTGGCATCCAACAATCATTTGGCCATCATAAAAAATTACAAAATACAAGCTACCGAAATTTTAAGACGAATAAAAATTAGGCTTAGCAATGAGACTTTAGAGTAATTGTATCAGTCCTTTTCTACTTAGGTTAGAGTTATTAAAAAGTAAAAATCAAAAAAAAATTGGAGTAACACATTATAAATAGTAAATTTACCTAAACTAAATATTATTACAGTGAAAAACGGTACAGTAAAATTTTACAATGGAGCTAAAGGTTTTGGCTTCATTACAGAAAACGAATCAGGAACAGAATATTTTGTTCATGTAACTGGTTTAATTGACGAAATTAACGAAGGCGACAACGTTGAGTTTGAACTTAAAGAAGGTAAAAAAGGTATGAATGCAGTAAATGTTAGGGTAGCCTAATAAATACTTAAATATTTTTTATTACAGCATAAACCAATCAGAATTCTGATTGGTTTTTTTATTTTTTGCATATTCCCATTTCTTAAAAAATAAACAATTCTGGTAATCTTAATGCAATTTGCCCTGTCTTATCTACAAATGATATAGACAGGGTTATTAAATGGCACGAAAAATATGTTGGCTTTACATTGAATTATTTAGAAGAAGGTTATGCTGTGCTAAATAAGGATTCCCCTTGGATTCATTTACAATGGCATTATGGTAATGAAGACGATCCAGTTTATGCATCAGTAGTAAAGATATTTGTAAATGACATTCATTCAATACTAGAAGAAATGGTTAGTCGAGGTACAGTAACCAAAGACAAATTCAGATTAAACACACCTTGGAACACACATGAATTTGAGTTTTACGACATAAATAAAAATGCAATCTTTTTTGTACAGGATGTCTAATTACGCATTACCATCAACATAATCCTGAAGGTATTTAAAGCGTTCGGTTAACTTGCCTTTTTCCGTAATTTTGGCTCTTTTTAAAATACCACGTTCATCATTATTAAAAAATGCAGGAATAACATTTTCTAAAAACATCTCACCAAAACCTTCGCTTGCATCTTTTGGCAATTCACACGGTAAGTTATCAACTGCCATTACTGTAATTGAGTCTTTAGTACCAAATGGCACTTCACTTTCTGTTTGTGCATCATAACCATAAAACGGGTTTGCAATAGTTGAAGCTCTCAATGTAGAAGCCACGGGTCCATCAACATCACATGATATATCAGCTACAAGATTAATTTTAAAATCTGGTTGTTTTGCATCTTCTCTAGTAAACAGATAAGGTGCTCCATTACCATAAAAATGTCCTGCAATAAAGAAATCAGTTTCTTTGGCATAAGGCATGAAATTACGTTCGTATCCTGTTGGATCCTTATAAAACTCCCACTTATCACCTACTTTACCATCTTTCCGTTTTGCATATTCCATAACATCTGCAATAACATAAACTGGTTCTGTAAATTTTGATGTAAGGTATAATGCATCACTAATTTCCTTGATTTTTAAATGATCTAAAATCTCTTTTGCTCCAAGCGCCACTTTTCCTGTTCCTGTAAGTAATATTTTAATATTTGGTAGTGTAATTTTATCCAATTCTGATTTCACCTCATCCAAATCGGCAAGCGTTTCTACCATTGGTAAATTAAACAAACCATCACGTATACCTAATGCTCTAAAACCATTATAAGCACCAACCAATCCAGCATAGCGACCAAAACCTATAAGACGTGCACCACTTTGCTTAACAATAGTTTCATGGTCATACATTTCAATATTCTTTTCTAACATTGCTTTTAAAAGTTTCCTGTTATATGGTTGCTTTTTAATTGTATGTGAGAAGTAGAAATATTTCTTATTCGAAATTAAATTTTCAATAGGCACTTCTTTTACACCAATCATGACATCACAATCTGACACATCTTCAGTAACTTTAAATCCTAAGGCTTTATAAGCTGAATCAGGAAATACACGTATGTCACTAGATTCTATAATAAACTCAGCATTAGGAAATTGTTTCCTAGCTTCCGCTAGCTTTTGCGGAGAAATAACAACACGTCTATCTGGCGGATTTTTACGTTCTTTTATGATGGCAAATTTCATAGAAACAAATTGGTATAAATTTTGCACGAAAGTAAGAGGATTTACGCTGTTGCACAACTTTTTTTGTAACTTCGCAAGCCTTTTCCTTGAAAAGGAATTTCATAAAATTTTGGGGTCGACTGGTTTTGACAGCGAGATTAATGAAACAGTAAGCACGTCGTGTAATGATTTTGAAACACGTAAAAGGCTAGATCAACTTTTTTAAACGGCGAGAACAACTACGCTTTAGCTGCTTAATCTGAATTATAGTAAGATAAGCCTCGTCCTACTAGGTAGGAATGCTAAATGTCTCAAGAAAGCCTTAGTTAATGGCGTTCTTTTAATGGCATCGTAAAAATTGACTGAGATTACGTAGTGCTTTGATGCGTTTTCGAGATTAAAAAGCTAAGTTATAAGTAGGTTGTCTTTTGCCAGCTTATAATCTAAAATCTAATGAAAGAACAAGCGTGTAGAAAGCTCTTTGATTACTTGTTTGGACGAGGGTTCGATTCCCTCCGACTCCACTTAATAAAACATCAACTATTTGATTATTAATTAGTTGATGTTTTTGTATTTTGATAATTGTACGATTTTTGTATTGCCAGATAATTTGTAACGCTTTTGAACAATTTTTTTAGATAAAAAATCTCTTATTAAACTGCATATTATACATTTATTTCATAATACAAATTACAGTTCTTTAAATTGGAATACTTATCTAACAAATTCCCAGTTTTAAAACTTCTTAGTTCGGTTATGGTGTTATGTTATTTCTACTAAAAAAGCTTATATTTAAAAAAAGGTAAAACCTCTAACCATGAAATCATGTTTTTTTTCAATTTTACTATTCCTTATATGCTCTTGTGGCAGTAATCAATCTGCATCAACTAACAAGCAAAGTAGAAACACTATTGTTATCAATAATAAAGATTGTCAATCTCAAGCTTTTTCTTATGTTGAAAGCAAGTTTCCCTTAAGTGGCGAAAGAGATTTAGTGTATAAGCCAAGGAGGAGTAAAGATGGTCGTTGGTATACCATAACATTATCAATAACGGATCCAAATAATCATTACAATAAAATTTACAATACTTTTACTGTAGAGGTTGACGAGAATTGTAAACTTATTAGCTTGAGGAAAAGGATGTAAAGGTTAGCGGTTGCAACGTTATTCATCGGCAACATAGTTATCTAAGAAAGTGCCTAACTGATTAACGGCTTCCATTTGGTCGTTTAGTTCTAATGCGTTGAACTCGTATAATGTCATTTACCAACCAACTTCGCATATTTCCAATGTTGGCTGAGGGTAATTTCTTAATGTACTCTCAATTGGATCACTTTCATCAAGCGGATTTATAGTAACGCTTACACAGTCTTCAGTTGAATTTTCTAATAAACTTTTTAGTCTATCAAACTCTTCCTCAGAAATGTCTATTCTATAAGTTGATGAATCAGATTCACAACCCCTAGTAATTGCAGTATATCCATCAGGGCAAAAGTCAAAATCGTAGCCACTAAAATCAGTTGTAGGTTTTATGTTACAACTAAAAATAAATAATGGTAGTATTAAAATAAAAAGTAACTTTTTCATATACATATGTATAAAGTCCATATTGAATAAAGGTACTTTTTTTTGTTTAGAAAAAGAAGAACAATCAAAATTAGGCAATGTCATACTTCAAATACACCTAAAAAATTTAATAGCCTAACTATAAGAACTACTACAATGCTATAAACTATTCCCATAGGCATCATATCAGTCTAAAAGGATGAATGTCTAGCATCAAGTCTGAATTGGTCTTTCTTATGCTTCTTCTGATTCGTCATTCTTCTTTTTTAGTTTAACGCCAGACAACAAATAAGCTCCTGCTAATCCACATAAACCCATAAATATTGGTGCATTAGATGAAGAATCTTTTGATTCAAAAATATCACTTAAATTAGTGTCTAATGTTCCATATTTCATAATGTCAAAAGCCTCCAAGAACAGAACTAAATAAAAGATCGTTGTAAAGAATAATAAGATAATTCCAAAAATCACTTTGGTTTTTTCAAGTCCATTCATAATTTATTTGTTTTATTGGGTTGATTATACATGGTGTAGTGCTTTCGTTATTTTATTATAATTTACATTTTTGTTAATAGTTCAAGACATTTTTTTGACTTTTCCTTTATAACAATCCCCTGATTTTCAGTCCATCGAACAAGATGGTGATAATTAGTCAAAACATTATGAAAATGGAGTAATCCTTGATGCTTTGAATTATCAACTTGGTTCCACGAAGTTATTTCATGAAAATTGCTGTTCGACAAATCGAAATCCAGATATGCATTTCTTTTGTATTGCTCCTCTTTAATATCGGTAATTGCCTTTTCAATCATAATTATCAAGAAGTCTTGAGCATTATTCAATTCCACTAAAGCTTTCCTTTGACCCTCGGTAAGCAGAATAGTATTGCCTGATTGTTGCATATCTTGAAAAGTATAACTTATTGGTAAATACCTGAATAAACTGAGTTTAACTTGAGACGCACTATCAAGTAATTTATCCAATGGTTTATTGCCAGAATCAAAGTATTCAAAATATACTTCAATCTCCTGTTGCATTTTTTTACCTTTATCTAATAGCGTATTGAGATTAATCGTGTCAGATATAATATCGTTCCTCAGCTTTGCAGTATATTCCCCCAATTTATTAGTTGCTTTCCTATTCTCATTCCAATTATTAATTTGAAGTGCAATCAAAATCCCTATAACAACAAGCACTATTTCGCCAATGGCATATTTAAAATACTTTCCTGTTTTATTTTGTTCCATAAGGTTGTAGCGGATTTTTCTAAAGAATTTAATCATGATTGGTTGGTTATAAAGATAGAAACTCAATTTTTAAGGTCTACTTCTTTCTCATTGACTTTGGAGGTTCCACATTCCACCACCACTGCTCTGGTAATGCACGCTTACGTGGCCAGATTTCGTTTAAGGTTTCTGCTTCATATAGCCTGCCATTTTTCATCACATAATGAATAGCAGTAGTATTCTCTATATTATCTAATGGGTTTTTATTAAGTACTTGTATATCAGCCAATTTTCCAACTTCTATAGATCCAATATCCTTTCCAAGCCCAATAGCATTAGCACTTGTGATAGTTGCAATCTTTAGTGCATCGTGGTTCTTCATACCACCTGCTGCAATCATCCATAATTCCCAGTGTGTACCTATACCTTGTACCTCTCCATGAGAACCTAAACCGACAAGCCCTCCTGATTCGACCACTTTGGTAAGCTGTTCGGCATGCAATGGAAATACATACTGATCTTTTCGATAATACTGTGTGCTTTTCCATTTATCTAGCTCATCATGAGGCGTGAAGAATCTTAATTTTTCATTGTCATCAATATCCGTAGTTGTTAAATAATATTGAAGTCCTGAAGGTCCTCCATAACTGACTATCAAAGTTGGTGTGTATACTAATTCACTTACTTTTAAAAGTTCAGTAACATCTCTATAAAATGGACTTATCGGAAGTGAATGCTCTAGACCTGCATAGCCATCTTGCATGAGTGTCAAATTCATGGTGAAGTTTGAACCACCTTCTGTTGTTGGAGTCAACCCCAACTCATTAGCAGCCATAATTACCCATTGGCGTACTTTTCTGTCTCCTGCTAGATATTGCTTAATGGTTTGAGTATTAAAGTGATCAGCGTATCTTCTTAGTACATCTCGAGCATCTTGCAAGCTCTTGATATTGTCTGATGAGAAAACCCCAGGACCTGTTGAGAATAATCGTGGACCAATCAACCCCCCTGTTTCCATCAAATCGCTATAGGCAACTATATCTTCAGAAGAGGTCTGAGGATCGCGCTGAGTTGTTACGCCATAAGCGAGTTGAGCCATGAATTGAGAAACCTGGCCACGGTGTAAACCCCAGGCCACCCATGCATGAGCATGTATATCCACCAATCCAGGCATAATGGTTTTTCCTGATACGTCAATAACTTCAGCATCAGCTGGAATGGTAACAGTGCCAGTTGCCCCAACTGCTGCAATCCTATTGTCCTTAATCACCACATCTCCAGAAGCGATCACTTCGTTTCCATTCATGGTAATGATTCGAGCTCCTCTTAAAGCAACCGTGCCTTGAGGTTTATCTTTTTGAACAACGATCTCTATATCTACCCTTTTGGTCTCGTAGGTTTTATCTTTGGGCTTTTCATCAACTTTGTCTTCGCCCTCTACTTCTGATTCTTTTTCTTCTTCTTCTTCTTCTTCTTCTTCTGCTTCTTCTTCTTCTGCTTTTGCAGCATCTTCTCTTTTCTTTTTTGCGAGAGCCTTTTCCATAGATTCTGCTATAGACCAATCGTATTGGAACAAGGTTCTACCTATGGAATAGAAAGCTGAAGATCCATCTTTGTTCCATCCAATAAAATCACCACCAATCTTCGTTATACGCCAGGTGGGAACTGCTGAGGTTGAAGAAACCGAAATGGTTGGAGCTTCTCCACCAACAGGAGGTATGGTTACCATATATACATTTCTGTTCGCTCTAACGAGTGCTTTGGTACCATCCGGAGAAATAAGAACCTCATCTGGGGTCGCAGGTCGGTTAGTTGTACCTCTTCCTGCAACACTGGGACCATTAATTTTTGCAACGGTTCGAACATCTGTTCCATCAAATCTCATAGAAAGTAAACCTGGAGTACCTGCCCAAACATATACTCTATCTGCTTCAGGACCAAAATGAGGTGCATTTCTACCCTGTTCGGTAGCACCTGAGCCAACGAATGTGATTCGATTAATATCTCCTCCATCAGAAGATATCCACATATATTCCAATTCTGCAGCAGATCCATGTCCTCCAAAATCCTCTAAAGTTTTCATTCTGTGTAGTTTAGATCCTTTTACACCTACGAGTCTGCTACCATCCGGTGAGTAGTTTATCTTATCATAAAAGGCTGAGGTATTGGTTAATCGCTTCGGATTGTCTCTTCCATTGGAATTCATACGATAAATATCACCTCCATTGGCATCATTCCAGGTAACATACGCTACATGTTTGCCATCAGGAGACCAGGTAGGACTACTTTCTACATCTGTTGATTTGGTCAGTCTTTTGGCGTTCTTGATAATAGCATAAGTAGAATCTACGCCATCTTCATTCTTATAGTCTTTGGGCAGATCAGCTATCCAAAGTCTATCCAAGGCAGAAAACACAACCTTTTTACCATCTGGTGAAGGACGAGCTCCACGAATTTGGGCTACAGTAAGTTCATTATCATTAATTGGGTAATCGAATTGAGCCAGAGCACCCATTTCTTGTTCAATATCAGCAGTAAATGGAATTTCTGCTGCATTCCCCGATTGAATGTCAATCTTCATGATTTTTCCACCATAACTGGTAATCAATGTTTTCGAATCTGGTGTAAAGGCTGAGGCTGGATAAACATCTCTATCTCGACTTCCTCCACCTTGATGATCATCTCTTTGTACATCCATTTTCAGCCATCGCTCTTCTCCAGTGGCTATGTTTAATATCTTAAGCGCTTCCCTAGTGTCATATCGTGTAGCATAGACTAGCCATTTCCCATCAGGACTAGGAATAGGTCGAAAAGCTCCTTCATGCTCATGAGTTCTCATAAACGTTTGTCCGGTTTCACGATCCAGCAAACCAATTTGATAGATTCCAAATTGTCTTAACGAACTTCTATGCGCATGCAAATCTTCAGACCCAAACACAGCATCATCCATATCACTTACAGATAGACCTGTTGTAGGTCTTCCCCTCATATTTAGCCATAGATATCTAGAGTCATCGCCAAAAGCAGGCCCCATGTGAGAAGGTGAACCCGATGTATGACCCGTAATTTGCACTCCGGAACCACCCTCTTTATGATATAGCCAAAGCTGTGAGTCTTTTGAAGCGATGATATAATCGTTGTCTGGTGTCCAGATTGGTGACATATAATTCTGTCGTTCACCCTCAGTAAGAGCTTTTGGGTTTTGACCATTAGCATCAGCAATCCATATGTTTTCCGATCCATTTCTGTCACTAACGAAAACAATTTGTTTACCATCAGATGAAAAAGAGGGTTGCATATCGTAAGCTTGCCCAGATGTAATACGAGTTGCCTTTCCACCTTCGAAAGGAAGGGTATACAAGTCGCCCAATAATTCAAAAAGAATAGTTTTACCATCTGGAGAAAGATCCAACGAAATCCATGAACCTTCATCCGTGGTAAACTTTAGTGTTCTTGTTGTAATTAAAGGTAAGGTCTTTGATTTAGCTGCTTTTGCCGCTGAACTATCATTTTCTATAATCGTTTGTGCAGAAGAAATTGAGAAAAATGCAATGAAAACACCAACAGATAAGCTGTGCTTTAATAAAGGAAAATCCATGCTTAATTTTGTTAAATAGAATGTTGATTTATATAATTATGAAATACTTTAGTCTAAAGATATATATAAAATTATTGCCTGATATTAAAAAATATTAATATAAATCAAAGAAACCGACTAAATAGCTTTCGAACCTTATTGGTTAATTGGATGTAGAAATTTGGATATAACAGTAATAAGTGCAATTTAATTAATGTTATTTCTTAAAAAAATTAGATGTAATTATGAAATTCGGAATACTCTAAAAAGCCACAACAATGTTGTGGCTTTTTAGTATATTTCTACCATGATAAAACTTTATATAATTGGATTAAGTATTTTAATTATAGCGATTATTGCTAATGCTATTATAGTTAAAATTGGTATTACTTCTTGGTATGATTTTATCAAATTACTAAGCGAATTTGGAACTAATGCATTTAGAAAAATTAGTTTCTTTGATTATCTATGGCTTTTTATTGGCTATCCTTTCATATTGAGTCTAGGATATGTTTTAGGAAATAAGCTCCACTCACTCATATTTTAATTAATTTTACTCAAAATTATCTCATGGAAAAAACAGTTACAGAAGCAATAGCATATAGACGCTCATGCAGAGTATATAAAGATGAACCAATAGACACAAATAAAGTAAAACAATGTCTTGAAAATGCGGCTCTAGCTCCAACAAGTAGCAACTTACAATTATGGGAATTTTACCATGTTACAAATAAAGACGTTATTAAAAAATTGGCTGTTGCTTGTTTTGACCAAAATGCTGCAAAAACAGCACAACAATTAGTTGTTGTATTGGCTAGAAAAGATCTCTGGCGCCAACGATGTAAGGCTAATATTGATTTTTTAAACAAATCCTTTGACAAACCAGACTTAGAAGAAAGACTTTTGAAACGAAAAAAAATGGCATTAAATTATTATCAAAAAATAATGCCAATTACCTATTTCGATTTTTTGGGAATCTTTGGACTACTTAAATATGTTGTGTTTCAAGTAATTGGTTTATTTCGCCCAATTTATAGACAAGCAAGGCTAAGTGATATGCGCATTGTAGCACATAAAAGCGCAGGATTGGCCGCTCAAAATTTTATGACAAGTATGGCTGCTATTGGTTATGATACCTGCCCAATGGAAGGAAGCGATACACTTAGAGTAAAGCATATTTTAGGAATTCCAAGACCTGCAGAAATAAATATGATTATTAGTTGCGGATTAAGAGATGATAAAGGTATTTATGGCCCAAGATTTAGAGTGCCTTTTGAAACTATTTATAAAGAAATAAATTAGGCTTTAACGCTTTCACGTTGTTGTTTTAGTTTTTCCAATTGCTTAAGTTCCTTTTGAATTTCAAGACTTCTTGCATTTGCAATACTATATTTTTCTTCACGTAACTTTTGTCTTTCAAGCATTTCTGCTTTAATTTTTTTTTCCTTTTCTTCAGCTTCTAGCAGTCTTTTTTGTCTTGCTTTTTCTTCTTTTTTACCAGCATAGTTCGTTGTTCCATAAGCATACAAATACATGCTTAAAAAAAACAATACCATTACTCCTAACAAAATCAAACCTCCACTCATAACTTAACCATTAAAAAAGATTATGATATTCTTTGATTTGAATTCAAACCATCTAAATATACAAAATCTTATTTAAATACTAGATTACGAACTCTTTATATATTCATCCTAAATAAATCCATATAAAGATGTAGTTATTCGTTAAACAGAAGCATTTTGTACATTATTTCGATAAAACTCAACTAAATATAATATCTAAGTTTATACTGTTTCCGTTTCCCTATCTAAGAACAAAACTCTATTTTTGCAACCTAATTTTTAGTTTATGACCTTATTATTAATGGCTGCTGGTAGTGGAAGTCGCTACGGAAAACTTAAGCAATTCGATGGCTTAGGACCAAATGAAGAATTCTTATTAGAGTATAGCATTTTTGATGCCATCACTAATGGATTTGACCACATTGTAGTTATAACAAAAGAAGCTAATCAAGATTTTTTGAAATCTTATCTTTCTGAAAGACTGCCTAAGGATATTAAGCTAGATGTTTTAGTGCAGGATATTAACAACTTACCGAAAGGTGTTAAATTAAATACAGAGCGCATTAAACCTTGGGGAACTGCTCATGCTGTTTGGTGTGCTAAAGATGTGATTGACGATGAGTTTGTTATCATAAATGCAGATGATTATTATGGTAAGAAAGCTTTTGAAGGTGCTGCTGAATTTATTAAAAACTCAGAATCTAATAACACTTATGGTATTGTTGGTTATAACTTAAAAGATACATTATCTGAGCATGGCTCAGTATCAAGAGGTGTTTGTAGTGTAGATAATGGTCATCTCCTTTCTATTCAAGAACATACTAAAATTGTTAAATCTGATGATGTGATCGTTGATGAAGATTCTGGAAATGAATTAGAACCAGATACTATTGTTTCTATGAATTTCTGGATTTGTAATCCGTCTATTTTTGATTATATAGAAAAATATTTTAGCAACTTCTTAAAGGTCCCTGGAAATTTAGAAAAAAGCGAAATATACTTACCTTTTGTTGCTCAAGAAATGATGGTTAATGGTTTAATAAACATTAACGTTATTGATTCTAAAAGCGATTGGTTTGGTGTTACTTATTATGAAGATAAAACTGACGCAGTAAACACCCTCAAATCTTTAACTGAAGAAAACGAATATCCTTCACCTCTATGGAATTAATGCTCTAATATAATGGATAATTTAGCATTGACATTTATAGTGAGTCAATTTCAGGTTTCATTGCATGAGGTTAAAATAGAACCAATTAACCAAGGTTATATTAATGATACTTTTCTGATTAAAAATAATAACAAAGCTGAATATATTTTACAACGCATAAACACCAATGTATTTGAAAATACTGAGATACTCCATCAGAATTTTTATAAAGTACTCTTAAGGTTAAAACATAAAGATTATAAAGAGATTACTTTAGTTCCAACAACTGAAAATTCATTGTACTATCAACATGGTGAAAACTGCTGGCGATTACTGACATATATTGACAATAGCGTTGCTTTTAATTATACAAAAGATTTAGAAATAGCTTTTGAGGCTGGTGGTATTTTAGGTAAATTTCATATGTTACTTTCAGGCGAAAATCCTGATAACTATCAAGATATTATTCGGGATTTAAATCATTTACCTTCAAAAATTAATGCGTTTGAAACCGTACTTTTGAACACAACAATAAAAAGAAAAGAAGTTGCAAAAATTTCGATTCAATTTGCACAAAACAACCTAAATATATTTGATGCCTTTTATCAAGCTGATTTGCCTTTAAGAATTTGTCACAACGACACGAAGCTTAATAATATGCTATTCGATAAAACTTCTAAAAAAGGTTTATGCTTTATTGATTTAGACACCATTATGAAAGGCTATTTTCATTACGATTTTGGTGATGCTGTTCGCACAGTTGTTAGTGAATCTAACGAAGACGAAAAAAATCTTGATAAGATTAAATTTAATAGAGTTTTATTCGAAAAATTTATTGGAGGACTTACTCCTTATACATCTATACTAACTCCAATAGAAATAGAATTTTTACCAATTGCTTGTGCATTAATGCCTTTTATGCATGGACTTAGAGCATTAACTGACTATTTAAATGGTAATATTTATTACAAGGTAAATTACGAAAATCAGAATTTAGATAGGTCTCAGAGCTTATTTGAGTTTACAAGATTAGCGTTGGGCAATCAAGAATATATTAAGGAAATAATTAAGAGACATTTTAATAATTAATCACAATAAATATTCTACTGAGAATCATTTACTACTGCATTACCTTCAGATTCCCATTTTGTAATACCACCTTCAAGGTCATATATTTTCTTAAATCCTTTTTCAAGCATTAATTTTGAACACCTGCCGCTACGACCACCAGATTTGCAATACACGATAACTGGTTTGTTTTTATCTAATTTTTCAATATCATCTTGGAATGACTCTGATAAAAAATCAATGTTTTGAAAACCATCAATATAACCCACAGCATATTCTTCAGGAGTGCGAACATCTAAAAGTTGCACATCATCCAACTGAGAAAGTTCTTTCATTTCATCAGCAGTTACAATCTTTATGCTTCCTTCTCTTGATTCTTCTTTACAGCTATAAGTAAAAGCTGATACTAAAAACATCACAATAATTAATTGCTTCATAATAATAAAAATGTTAGTTATAAGTGATTTCTCCTTGCCATTGCGTAAAACCTCCCATTAAATTAAAGGCTTTCTCAAAACCTGCTTGCTTCATAAAGGCACAAGCCTGTCCACTTCTTCCTCCTGATCTACAATATACATAATAACTTTTATTCTTATCAAGTTTCATTACTTCATTAATGAATTCTTGACCTTTATAAATATCAATATATATTGCCTTTGGAATAAAACCTTGTTGAATTTCGGCCAATGTTCTTACATCTATAATAACAGCATCACTATCATTTTCTAGTTGCTCTTGCCATTCAGTTTGAGTCAAATCTGCCATAAATCTTATTTGGTTGTAAAATTAACATTTCTTTGTGATATAAACTAAAGACATAAAAAAACCCAAAGTGTTACACTTCGGGTTGCAATTTTTTACACTTTTATACCACAGCCTATAGCTCTGGTTTTGGTTTCTTTAATGTCTTTACCATCTATTAAGGCATTAACAGCTTCCTCGACATATTTAGTATTTACAGCAGCTGGATCCTTATAATTATCATCAATAGCTCCAATATATTTTACAACATTTCCTTTGTTTGTTTTTTCTAACAAATACACGTGAGGTGTTTTTGTTGCTCCATATTGAGGATATATTTTCTGACCATCGTCAAATAAATATGGAAAAGTAAACCCTTTTGATGCTGCTCTTGCCTTCATTGCATCTACATTATCTCCAGGCTGCACTACAGGATTATTAGGCATGATGGCAACAACAGGAAAGCCTTTGGCCGCGTATTTTTTATCCAAATCGATAATTCTATCTTCGTATTGAACTGCATAAGGACATGTGTTGCATGTAAAAATTACAATGTAGCCTTTAGCATCTTTGTAATCTGCCAAAGACACCATATTTCCGTCAATATTTTTAAGTTTAAAATCTGTAGCAATGTCACCAACTTCGTAACCATTGTCTCCTGAAGTATTCGTAATACCTGTAAATGCACTCATAAGAAGTACAATTGCAAATACAGTTATAGTTTTAATAAGTTTCATAGTCTTTATTTTAAAAATTGTTTTAGTTCTGTTTCTAATTCTTCATAAGTAAACGTTTTATCATAGAATTCGCGTTTATCTTTATTGTAAATAATAGTGACTGGAATGGCTCCATCCCAATTCTCATTTATTTTTGGTATCCAAGTATTTTGATCTACATCATCTAAAACCAAAATTTTAGATTTCAAATCATATTTTTTAATAAATGGCTTTAGTTTTTTATCATATTGGTTCGGAAAATCTAGACTCACCAAAATAACCTCAACATTACCATTCTTATAATTTTTGTTTAATTCTTCAAAATGAGGCAACTCCTTTACACAAGGAGCACACCAAGTGGCCCAAAAATTAACCACATAGATTTTATCATCCTTCCTATTCATATAAGGTTCTAATCCGTTGTAATCATGAATCTCAAGCTTTACATCATCAATAATAGATTCTTTAACTGCAACTTCATCAGATTGTGCTGTTTCTAATTTCTTATCTGTTTTACAAGACACTAACAACAATATAAAAAGGGATAACATTTGCTTCATATTATAAAAATACTAATTATAGTATTTTAAACTATATGTTTAACACAAATTTAATCACAAATAATTTTAACGAAAGATTAATACAGAGCAATCAATTTAAGCTATATTTTTATTTTTTAACTTTTTAACTTTTTAACTTTTTAAAATATCATTTAAATGAATTTAGGAACCATCAAATTAGGTGCACTGTCGTTGTTTATTACGACTTTAGCTTTTTTTAATACAAAAACAGAAAAGAAAGTTGTAATCCAAGAAGGAGCTGTTACCTGGAAAGCCTACAAAGTTATTGGCTACCATGAAGGAACTGTTAACTTTAAAGAAGGTTATTTTACTTTTGAAGACGACAAACTTACTGGCGGAAACATTACTATGGATATTGCATCTCTTGTAGTTACAGATTTGCCTGTTGATAAACGTGGTAGAGTTGAAGATCATTTAAAAACTGACGACTTTTTTAGTACTGCAACCTATCCAACATCCACATTGCAAATCACTTCTGTAAAAGGTGATAAAGGCAAGTATGAAGTAACGGGCGACCTTACTATTAAAAATATTACAAATTCAATGACCTTTAATTTGGATATCTTTGATAACGTCGCAACCACATCGTTAAAAATTGACAGAACAAAATTCGATATTAAGTTTAGGTCTGCGAGCTTTTTTGATGATTTAAAAAATAAAGCTATTTCAGATGAGTTTGATCTATCAGTATCTTTAAAATTCTAAATACAGATTATATTAGATTCCTGTTAAAATTTGAACGATAGATTTATACAATATCAAGAATCTTTTATTTTTTTCTATAAAACAATTTGAAAAAACAACTAACATTTCTATCTTTGGACAAACGATAAAATTGAACACAATTTTAAATCATACTTGGTGGTGGACTTCTCGAAACAAAAATTCGTGAACTAATCCTATAGTATATTTAAATAAAAATATCAAAAGGCTTGTCATTCACGACAAGCCTTTTTTAGTTTATAAAATATGTATCAATTAAAAACACATTACACAAAAATTCTGGCAGACACCATTACGCCTGTAAGTATCTATCTAAAAGTTAGAGATAAATACCCAAATAGCATATTGCTTGAGAGTAGTGATTATCATGCAAATGATAATAGTTTTTCTTATATCTGCTGCAACCCTATTGCATCCATTAAAGTTGAAAATGAAGTCATCACACAAAATTTCCCTGATGGAAGTTCAGAAACTTGCAAAGCCAGCAAGGCTAATGTAACTGATGAAATTCACAAATTCACAAAACGGTTTAAAGCAGATTCTAAAGAAAATTTCAAATTTATTAATAATGGTATTTTTGGATATACAGCTTACGACGCTGTCAAATATTTTGAAGATATCAATATTTCCAAAAAAGACGGCTCTTTAGATATCCCAGATATTTATTATGCAGTCTATCAAAACATTATTGCCATTAATCATTTTAAAAATGAAGCTTACATTTTTGCGCATTGTTTTAATTCAGAAAATAATGTAGAAGACATCCAACACCTTATAAAAGCTAAGAATTTTGCTTCTTACAATTTTAAAGCCGAAGGTAAAATTTCCTCGAATTTAAGTGATGATGAATATAAGCAACATGTTGATTTAGCAAAAAAGCATTGTGCTAGAGGTGATGTATTTCAATTAGTACTTTCAAAAAAGTTTCAGCAAGATTTTAAAGGCGACGAATTTAATGTATATCGTGCATTAAGAAGCATTAACCCTTCTCCTTACCTATTTTATTTTGATTACGGAAACTTTAAAATTTTCGGAAGTTCTCCTGAAGCGCAACTTGTTGTAAGTGATGGTCAAGCAGAAATTCATCCAATTGCGGGAACTTTTAAACGTACAGGAGACGATTTAAAAGACGCTAAATTAGCTGAAAAATTAGTAGTAGATGCTAAAGAAAATGCCGAACACGTTATGCTTGTTGATTTGGCTAGAAATGATTTAAGTAGAAATGGTAGTGAAGTCAATGTTGAAAAATACCGTGAAGTCCAGTTTTTCTCTCATGTTATTCACTTGGTAAGTAAGGTTACAGGTAAAAAGCATGATCATGTCTCAACCATGCAAGTAGTTGCAGATACGTTTCCTGCTGGAACACTAAGTGGCGCACCAAAACATCGTGCGATGCAACTTATTGAAGATTACGAAAAAACGAATAGAACTTTTTATGGAGGTGCCATCGGTTTTATGGATTTTGATGGCAATTACAACCATGCTATTATGATTAGAACATTTTTAAGCAAAAACCATCAATTGCATTGGCAAGCAGGTGCAGGATTAGTTTCTAAGTCAAACCCAGAAGACGAATTACAAGAAGTTTACAATAAATTAGGAGCCTTAACTAAAGCTATTGAAATAGCTGAAAGAATTAAATAAGTCGACAATGAAAAAAGTATTAGTAATAGACAACTATGATAGTTTTACTTATAACCTCGTTCATTATTTAGAGGATTTGAATTGCGATGTAACAGTTGTAAGAAATGATAAATTAGACTTAGAGGACGTAAAACCTTTTGACAAAATTGTGTTATCTCCTGGTCCTGGAATTCCAGATGAAGCTGGTCTTTTAAAAGCTATTATAAAAGAATATGCTTCAACTAAAAGTATTTTAGGTGTGTGTCTTGGGCAACAAGCCATAGGAGAAGTTTTTGGAGGTTCGTTAGTTAATTTAGATGAAGTATATCATGGCGTATCCACCAATGTAACTATATGTGTTGATGATGAATCTTTATTCGCTGGTTTAGATAAAAACATTGAAGTAGGTCGTTATCATTCATGGGTTGTGAACTCAAAATTACCTGATTGTTTAGAAGCGACTTCCTTTGATAAAAACGGACAAGTTATGTCGTTACGACACAGAGACTATGATGTGAAAGGTGTACAATATCATCCAGAATCAGTATTAACTCCAGATGGAAAAAGAATACTTGAAAACTGGGTTAATTCTTAGATTATGAAACAACTATTAAACAGACTCATAAATCACGAAAACATTTCTAGCGAAGAAGCTAAACAGGTTTTGGTAAATATTTCTGAAGGGCAATACAACCAAAATCAAATAGCGTCATTCCTAACCGTATATATGATGCGAAGTATTACTCTTGAGGAATTAAAAGGATTTAGAGATGCGCTTTTAGAGTTGTGTATTCCTATAGATTTGAAAGATTTTAATGCTATTGATTTATGCGGAACAGGTGGTGATGGCAAAGACACGTTTAATATTTCTACGTTGTCATCGTTTGTAACTGCTGGAGCTGGAGTGAATGTTTCTAAACATGGAAATTATGGCGTATCATCGGCGTGTGGATCATCTAACGTCATGGAATATTTAGGAATAAAATTTTCCAGTGATGAACATTTCTTAAAACGTTGTATTGATCAGACTGGAATTTGTGTTTTACATGCACCTCTATTCCATCCTGCTATGAAAAATGTAGCACCAATTAGACGCGAATTAGGTGTGAAAACATTTTTTAACATGCTTGGTCCAATGGTAAATCCTTCGTTTCCAAAAAATCAAATGGTTGGTGTTTTCAATTTAGAACTACAACGCTTATATGGTTATTTATATCAACAAACCGATAAAAACTATAGCATTGTTCACGCCTTAGATGGCTATGATGAAATTTCATTAACTGGAAAAACTAAAGTGATTTCTAATCATTCTGAAACCATGTTTTCACCAGAAGATCTCGGTGTAAAACAAATAACTCAAGCATCAATTTATGGTGGAAATTCAGTTGAAGATGCTGCTAAAATTTTTATTAATGTCATTAGTGGAAATGGCACAGAAGCCCAAAATAATGTGGTTTGTGCTAATGCAGGATTAGCAATTGCAACTTCTAAAGAAATTAGTCATCACGATGGATTTGAGCTAGCTAAAGAATCATTACTGAGCGGAAAAGCAAAAACAACTTTAACTAAACTCATTGAATTAAGCAAATAGAATGAACATACTAGACAAAATAGTTAGAGATAAACGCGTTGAAGTTGAGTTGCGAAAAAGTTTAATTCCGTTTAAACAATTGGAACAATCTGTTCTATTTAATAGAAATACTATTTCTCTTGCTAAAAACTTACAAAATAGCAAAACAGGAATTATTGCTGAACACAAACGGCGTTCGCCTTCAAAATCTGTTATCAACCAAAATCTAAATGTTCAAGACGTCGCCAAAGGTTATGAAAATGCAGGCGTTTGTGGCATGTCTGTACTTACAGATGGAAAATATTTTGGGGGTTCATTGGATGATTTACTTCTGGCTAGAGCAAGTTGTAATTTACCGTTGCTTCGTAAAGAATTTATTATTGATGAATATCAACTTATTGAAGCCAAAGCTTATGGCGCTGATGTTATTTTATTGATTTCAGCTATTTTAAGTAGAGAAGAAATTAAGCAGTTTTCAGAATTAGCTAAAAGCTTAAATCTTGATGTGTTGTTAGAAGTTCATAATGAAGAAGAACTTCATAAATCCATCATGCCTTCATTGGATATGCTTGGAGTCAATAATAGAAATCTAAAAACATTTGAAGTGAGCTTAGAGACCAGTAAATCATTAAGCAAGATAATTCCTGATGATTTTGTAAAAGTATCAGAAAGCGGCATTAGTTCAATTGAAGCCATAAAAGAATTACAAAATTACAGTTATCAAGGATTTTTAATTGGAGAGAATTTTATGAAAACTGATAATCCTGGAATAAGTGCAACGCAATTTATTAAAGAATTAAAATCATGAAGCTAAAAGTCTGTGGCATGAAATATCAAGATAATATTGAAGCTGTTGCAAGTTTGCAACCAGATTATCTCGGTTTTATTTTTCATGAGGAATCTCCTAGGAATTTTGATGGCATCATTCCAGAACTCTCAACACAAATTCAAAAAGTAGGCGTATTTGTTGATGAGAAAGTAGAATACATCGTTCAACAAAAAGAAAAACATCATTTATCTGTTATCCAGCTACACGGTCATGAATCTCCAGAAATATGTAGATTACTCAAATCTACAAAATCAAAAATCATCAAGGTATTTTCAATAAAAGATAAATTCGATTTTTCAGTTTTAACGCCCTATGAAGATGTGTGTGATTACTTTTTATTCGATACAAAAGGAAAACTCCCAGGAGGAAATGGTTACTCATTTAATTGGGATGTATTAGTAGATTACCCTTCGGTCAAACCATTCTTTTTAAGTGGTGGTATTGGCTTAGAACAAGTTGAAGACCTAAAACGTTTTCAAAAAAGTAAAGTTTCAAGATACTGTTATGCAATTGATGTGAATAGTAAATTTGAAATTGAAGCAGGATTAAAAGACATAGACATATTACACGAATTTAAATCTCAGCTATGAGTTATAACGTCAACGAAAAAGGTTATTATGGAGAATTTGGAGGAGCATTCATTCCTGAAATGTTATATCCAAATGTAGAAGAACTGCGTCAAAATTACTTAAAGGTAATGGCAGAACCAGAATTTAAAAAGGAGTTCAACCAACTCTTAAAAGATTATGTAGGGCGTCCTTCTCCACTCTATTTTGCAAAACGTTTATCAGATAAATACAATACAAAAATTTATTTAAAACGTGAAGACCTCAACCATACAGGTGCCCATAAAATCAATAACACAATTGGTCAGATATTAATGGCGAAGCGATTAGGAAAACATCGCATTATTGCAGAAACTGGAGCTGGACAACATGGTGTAGCAACTGCAACGGTTTGTGCTTTAATGGGCTTAGAATGTATTGTGTATATGGGAGAAATCGATATTGCTCGACAAGCACCTAACGTGGCTAGAATGAAAATGCTTGGTGCAAAAGTTGTGCCTGCAACCTCTGGAAGTAAAACCTTAAAAGATGCGACTAACGAAGCTATTCGCGATTGGATTAATAATCCTGTAGATACACATTATATTATTGGTAGTGTGGTTGGACCTCATCCTTATCCAGACATGGTAGCTCGTTTTCAATCTATAGTTTCCGAAGAAATTCAATGGCAACTAAAAGAACATGAAGGCACAACAAAACCAAATTATGTAGTTGCTTGTGTTGGAGGTGGCAGTAATGCTGCTGGTGTTTATTATCACTATTTAGATGATGAAGATGTAAAGTTGATTGCAGTTGAAGCAGCCGGTTTGGGTGTAGATTCTGGTGAAAGTGCTGCAACCTCTGTTTTAGGAAGGGAAGGTATTATTCATGGTAGTAAAACATTGTTAATGCAAACTAATGATGGACAAATTACTGAGCCTTACTCTATTTCTGCTGGATTAGATTATCCAGGAGTTGGTCCAATGCATGCACATTTATACAAATCTGGTCGTGCAGAATTTATATCGATAACAGATGATGATGCCATGACTGCAGGTTTAGATCTATGCAAATTAGAAGGTATAATTCCAGCTATCGAAACCTCTCACGCATTGGCTATTTTTAATAAAAAACAATTTAAACCAAACGACATTGTGGTAGTGAGTTTATCAGGTCGTGGTGATAAAGATTTAGAAACGTATATCAATCATTTCAAGTTGTAAATGAAACAATTTCTTTTCATATTAATAAGTATAACGCTAGTTTCTTGTAATCAGGTTAAAGGCCAAAGTTCTTTGTCCGTTGATGTTTCTAAAGACATTGTAATTCCTAAACACTACATCGTCGCGAAAACTATCAATGATATAGTTATTGATGGAAACGCAGATGAGATAAGTTGGAATACAGCGAAATTTACTGATAAATTTATTGATATTGAAGGTGTAAAAATGCCAAAGTATGACACCAAAGTAAAAATGCTATGGGATGATAGGTTTCTATATGTATATGCTGAATTAAAGGAACCTCACATCTGGGGAAATCTAAAACAACGTGATACCATTATTTATTTCAACAATGACTTTGAAGTCTTTTTAGATCCAGCAGGTAATGGCATTGGTTATGGCGAAGTTGAGATTAATGCTTTAAATACAGTTTGGGATTTATACTTGAATAAGCCTTACAGAACTGGTGGAAAAGCAAATTTTGAATGGAATTTAAATGATCTTAAATCTGCTGTACAAGTTCATGGAACATTAAACAATCCAAACGATATAGATTCTCATTGGACTGTAGAAATGGCCATTCCATTAAAACCATTAATTGGCTTAAAAAATGTTCCTAAAACCATACCTAAAGAAGGTGAACAATGGCGTATTAACTTCTCAAGAGTACAATGGGATCATGATGTCATTAATGGAAAGTACTATCGCAAAAAAGAGGACAATAAATACTTAAGTGAATACAATTGGGTTTGGAGCAAGCAAGGTGTTATTAATATGCACGAGCCAGAAAAATGGGGTTTTTTACAATTTACAGAACAAGCCTCTTCAGATAAAATTGATTTTATTGAAGATGAAGATTTAGAAATTAAACAAACTGCTTTTGCCTTATATAGAAAAACTAGATATGGCGATTTAAAAAATCTGCCAGAAAACAAAGTTGGATTTACCCAGAACATTGAAGTCACTTATTCTGAAGAGAAAACAGTTAATGCCATATTCTTTAAAACAAATTTTGGCTTTGAATATATATTAGAAAACGAGCATTCCACATATATTATTAACCAAGAAGGCACATTAAGAAAACTATGAAGAAACTGTCTTTAATTTTTATAGCATTTATTTTAATTTCTTGTCAAGAAAAGCAAAACTCAAAAGAAATTTTGAAAGCGGAAAAAGAAACCTTCACTTTTGCTACTTGGACAAATCCTGGAGGTGCATTTGACAAAGAAAAATGGGAATTGAAACTGGCTGCTTATGATTCGCTAGGAATCACTGAAATTCTTGTTGGTGGTGATGCAGAATTTTACAATCAGTTAATTCCATTGGCTACCAAAAAAAACATGAAAATTCATGCGTGGATGTGGACGTTAAATCGTCCTGGAGACACCATTGCAAACAAACATCCTGAATGGTATGCGGTAAATCGTTTAGGGAAAAATTCATTAGAATACAGGGCTTACGTAGATTATTACCAGTGGTTAAGTCCGTTTCATCCTGAAGCTAGAGCGTATGTTAAAAACAACGTCAGAAAACTTACCAAAGTAAAGGGATTAGCATCCATACATTTAGATTATGTACGTTATGTAGATGTGATTCTGGGAGCCGATTTGCAACCAAAATACAACTTAGTACAAACCACCGAAATGCCAGAATACGATTATGGTTATCATCCGATTGCACGCAAAGGATTTAAAGAAATTTTTGGTAAAGACCCTCAAGATCTTGAACATCCAGAATTAAATACCGAATGGCGACAATATCGCTTAAATGCAGTCTCATCATTAGTTAATGATCTTGTGAACATCGCTCATGAAAGTGGCCATAAAATAACTGCCGCAGTGTTTCCTTTTCCAGAAATGTCACGTCAAATGGTTAGACAACCTTGGGATGATTTCAACTTAGACGCAGCTTATCCAATGGTGTATAATAATTTTTATCGCGAGAATGTAAATTGGATAGGATTTGCTATTGAACAAGGCGTAAACAAAGTAGATTTTCCAATTCACGCAGGTTTATACAGTCCAGCGTTACAAGACCCAAAAGATTTAGAAAAAGCCATTAGACTAGCAAAAGAAAAAGGAGCGAAAGGCTTCTCCATATTTACAGCTGATAATTTAAGCAAAGAACAAAAAGAAGTGTTTATTAAACTGAAAGAAGAATTTGATCATGAATAGAATCAACCAAAAACTACAAGAAGACAAAAAATTGCTGTCCATCTATTTTACAGCTGGTTATCCTAATATCGATGATACAGTTAGCATCATTCAAAACCTAGATAAGAATGGTGTTGATATGATTGAAATAGGTTTACCTTTTAGTGATCCTTTGGCAGATGGACCAACGATTCAAGCAAGTTCTACACAAGCGTTAAAAAATGGTATGACTTCTGAAGTGCTTTTCTATCAATTAAAAGATATTAGAAAAACAGTTAATATTCCCCTCATTATTATGGGCTATTTCAATCCTATGTTACAATATGGTGTGGATGCTTTCTGTAAAAAATGCCAAGAGATTGGTATTGATGGTTTAATTATTCCTGATCTTCCTGTAGATGTTTATCACGATGATTATAAAGCTACGTTCGAAAAATATGGATTAATCAACGTATTCCTAATTACGCCTCAAACTAGTGACGAACGAATTCGATATATAGATTCTATTTCTAATGGTTTTATTTACATGGTAAGTAGCGCAAGTACAACTGGAGCTAAAACTGGTTTTGGAGACGAGCAAACACAGTATTTTGAGCGCATAGCTAATATGGATTTAAAGAATCCTCAAATCGTTGGTTTTGGAATTTATAACAATGACACATTTAAACAAGCAACCAAATATGCCAAAGGCGCTATTATTGGGAGTGCTTTTGTAAAACATGTAACTAAAAAGGGCGTAAATGCAATTGATGACTTCGTTAAAAAGATTCTTATTTGATATTAGTGTAAAAAACCGCTAACTTTCGTAAAAAGTTTTGGGATGGCAAAAACATCAAGACGGAGTTTTATAAAAAAGAATATTCTTAGTGGTTTATTTCTAAGCTCAGCAGTTCCATTTTTACAAGCTGATAATGCGCTGAAATCGGAACGTTCTGTTCCAACTTTAAAACCGTATACAAGTGACTATAATACTATTGATTGGGATAATATTCGTCAGCAATTTCTATTTCCTAAAGAAAGGCATTATCTAAATACTGGAAGCCTAGGTCCTTCTCCAAGAGTGGTTATCAACACTGTTTGTGAGTCTATTGAAAAATTAGAAACCTCAGTTGACCATGGACGACATCAAATAGACGAAACTCATGAAACAGCTGCCAAATTTTTAAATGTTACTGCAGATGAAATTGCTTTTACAAGAAATGCAACCGAAGGCTTAAATATTGCAGCAAGAAGCTTACGATTAAAAAAAGGAGATGAAATTATCATCACCACACACGAACATGTTGGAGGTGCTTCTCCTTGGATGGCACTTGAAAAAGATTTTGGAGCCGTTGTAAAATTAGTTGATTTAGATTTTAATGGCGAAAATAACCTTCAAATTATAAAAGAAAACATCACAGATAAAACCAAAGTGATTGCCTTTTCTCACATTACATGCACCACAGGAATGAAATTACCTGCAAAAGCTATTGCCGAACTTTGCAAAAGTAAAGGCATTTATTCATGTATTGATGGCGCACAATCACTTGGGATGTTTCCTATAGACTTGCGAGATATCAATCCAGATTTTTATGCAAGTTCTGGGCATAAATGGTTGTTTGGACCAAAAGGAACAGGTGTTTTATTCATTAATAAAAACATTATAAAAGATATTGCTCCTGTGTTTGCAGGCGCTTATACCGACAGTAAATTCGACCTGAATTCCTTAACCATGGAATATAGAGAAAGCGCTCAACGAGAAGAATATGGCACACGAAATACACCAATAACTCTTGGTTTAGGTAGTGCCATTGATTTTATAAATACTATTGGTATTGACAACGTAGCTCAGCGAGGACGAGAACTTGTAAGTCGTTTTAGAAAAGGGATTTCAAATATTCCTGACATTGAAATATTAACACCAGAAAGCGATGTCTATTCGGCATCAATGATTACGATAAGAATAAAAGGTAAAGACAATCTTAAACTCAACCCAAAACTTAATAAAGAAAAGAATTTACGCATGAGAGGTATTTATGAAAACAACATTAATGGCATACGTATCTCTTTCGCTATTTTTAATAGTTTTGAAGACGTAGATCTTTTAGTAAATAGCTTAAAAGACGTATAAAAATGATAAAAATATTAAACGATTGGAAACTAGTCATCTTGCTATGTCTAACCTTAGGCTTAGCACCTTTTTTTCCAGAACCACATATTCTTGGCAAAGTAAATTGGATACTTGGTGGTGCAGTTGGAATGAAACCAATGGATTGGTTTGATGTATTGTTACATGGCTTCCCTTTTATACTTCTCATACGTTTGCTCATTATAAAACTGACTAAAAAATAATGCCTCTAAGCATCGTACTTGTTGAACCCGAAATACCAAACAATACAGGTAACATTGGTCGTTTGGCGCTAGCGTCTGGTTCAAATTTGCACTTGATTAAACCCTTTGGTTTTGAGATTAATGATACCAGATTAAAACGTGCTGGACTAGATTATTGGCAACACCTTAATGTAACGTATTACGATAGCATTACTGACTTTTTCACTATGAATAAAAATGCAAAAATGGCATTTTTATCTAGCCATGGCACACAAGATTATTATAATATTCCTTTTAAGGACAATATGTTTTTGGTATTTGGAAAAGAATCGGTTGGCTTACCAAAACAGATTTTAAAAGACTATCCAGAAGCCCTTTTTAAAATTCCTTTGTTTAGTGAACATGTACGAAGTTTAAATATTGCAAATGCTGTTGCAATTGTTGTTTATGAGGGTGTAAAACAAATTAATTCATGACAGAAAGAAGTATTCATCAAGATTTTTTAAACGTCTTAAAATACAAAGACCAAGAACTTATTGACTTATATATTGACCTAAGAGCTTACATACTCTCCATGTATCCTGAGAGTAATGAATTATTATACCATACGCATGCTTTGACTTCGGTTTATTCAATTTCGGAAAAATTAGGAGATGCATCCATCATGATTCCAATTTATACGAATCATTTAAATTTAGGATTTAACAAAGGTACATTACTTGAAGATCCTCATGGTTTACTTCAAGGTACTGGAAAACTGATTCGCCATATTCCTATCACAAAACCAAGTGATTATCGAAATAAAAATGCAACTCAATTGATTACTGAAGCTATTGATTTTGCATTAAATGATACAAATTCTAAAACCTACAAATCTGGTTTAACCATTTCTAAAATTAAAAGCTAGTACTTCGAGTTTCGAAACAACACACATGTCCAATTGTGACATAACTCCTTTTTGAGAGGTTATAACGTAACGTATAAAAAAGTGTGTATATCCTTATTCTATGAATTGTATATAACAACAAAAAAGGCTAAGTTTACATATACACTCGTTGTGCTCCGTTATGACTAACCAATAACCAATGATAAAATTCTTTAGGAAAATTCGCCAAAACTTACTTATGGAAAACAAAACTGGAAAGTATTTAAAATATGCTTTCGGAGAAATTGTACTTGTGGTTATAGGTATTCTAATTGCACTTTCCATAAATAATTGGAATCAACAACGTATTTCTGATAACAAAGAGCAGATCCTATTGACAGAATTATACCAAGAATTTGTTGATAACAAAGTCCAATTCGAAACCGTAATTAACGTTCACCAAAAAGCCTTAGAGCGTTGTGACTCATTAATAGCAAGGTTTCCCTTTGTTATGGAGCCGGAGGACTTAAAGAACAGACAGAAGGTTTGGTCTTATATATATGGTTTAAAAACAACCTGGACTTTCAATCCTTCTCAAGGAATCATAAATTCGCTAGTGAGCACGTCTTCATTTGAATTGATATCAAATCGCGAGTTACGTAAACTTTTAGTTTCATGGAATGATATACTAGTAGATTACCAGGAAGGAGAAATTGGTTCAAAGAAATTTGTAGATGATTTTTTAAATCCTTACCTCAATGATCACTTCCAGGTTGGCCAAGATTATGCTGATCCGAGGCTTGATGCTTCAGTTCTCGCAAGCACTAAATTTGAGAATATAGTACATAATAGAAAAGAACATCTACTCAATATACTTGGTAGAGAAAATGACATGGAGTCCAGTAAAATCCGAACAGCTATTGATCGTATTATTGAACTATCCAATCCCGAAAACCAATGATAAAATTCTTTCGAAAAATTAGACAAAACTTACTTATGGAAAATAAAACTGGAAAGTATTTTAAATATGCTATCGGAGAGATTGTTCTTGTGGTAATCGGAATTTTAATAGCACTTCAAATAAATAATTGGAATGAAAATCGAAAAACTAATAGCATAAAACAAAGTTATTACTCTCAAATTATCTTTGATCTTGATAAAGAAACAAAAAATATTGAGGAAAGAGTTTTGTTTTTAGATAGCAGCATCACTTCGGTAGACAATTATTTTGAACTAATGAAGACACCTAATTTAGAAACCACTCAAATTTTAGATGAATTACAAAAAGTTAGATTTACATTTGATTATATAGCCTTTAATACGAATACCGTTGAATCCTTAGAATCTACTGGAGATATAAAGTTATTACCCGAAAAAATACGAAACACTTTAATAGAACTTAAGCGCAAACAGGACTTAATTAGTACTAGGGCAAAAGGCAATTATGGCAATTATTTAAATGGATATGAAAAAGCTGATGAATTAGGTTTACGCAGAATACAATATTCAAATCCATCAGTTAAAGATTTGGATATTGAAAAGAATATCCCTGAAATAATATTAACTCTGGAAGCTGCTATTAGTCTTAAAAATCATACAGATAAAAGTATTCGAAATAATTTTAACGAAATGTTACAAGACATTATAAACATAAAAGAATTGATTCATATTGAACTGAATAAAAAATAACGAAAGCACAACAATGGCTATAAGTAATTGCTTTTTCTCGCCTACTTTGGAATTTCCTGCGGAATTTCCAACTTGGTGTGTACTTGCAAAGTTGAGTGCTAACCCACGCAACTACTCATAGCCCAAACGTTGAAGTACATTCGGCTAAAGCCGACTCAAATTGCTACGTGCTACGCACTCTCGCCCTTTGAGAAATGTACTTCAACGTCTGCGTTATGCCAAATTGCTTTTTAATGTCTGTTAAGTAACGTCTTTAACCGCACATCGAGTGAAAACGAACACCAACAAAGGTTATACGCAATTTGGTCAGGTTTAATCTGTATTTTAAAATTATGTGAATAAATTCACTATTTTTAAAATCCAAAACCTTACTGCGCATAACGCAGACGTTGTGCTTCATTATCAGAAACCGCTAACCAATGATAAAATTCTTTAGACTATTCGAACTCAATTTTATCTCTGCAAAATCAAAGCTCTTGAAGAGGTTTGGTGAGAATATAAATAGTACCTTAAACATAAATTAATGATTAAATTCTTTAGAAAAATACGATACGATCTTATGGAAAAAAATAAAACTGGAAAGTATTTAAAATATGCCATTGGTGAAATTATACTTGTGGTTATAGGAATATTAATAGCACTTTCCCTTAATAATTGGAAAGAAGACCTTGATAACCGAGGAGAGGAAACGAGAATACTTAATGGCCTAAAGCAAGAATTTGAAGTTAATCTCAGTGAGGTTAACAGAAATATTAAATTAAATACTATGTCAAAGGAATCATCTATTGATCTTATCAATCTTATACGTACTGAGAACCCTTTTGATAATTATCGCCATGTCGATAGCCTTTTATATGCAGTATATATGTTTGGATCGTTCGATGCGCAAACAGGGCTTATTGATGAAGTAATTAGTTCCGGAAAGTTATCCATTATTAAAGATACTAAGTTACGAGATAGATTAACAAGTTTTTCAGGACTCCTAGATAATGCTGAGGAAGATTATATAATTCGCAGTAATTATTATATGGGTCAAATCATACCATACTTAAGTAAATACTTTTCGCTCGTCAATAAATATCAGTATATGGATTTTTCAAGTTGGTCAGACACCTACAAAACTGAGAAAATATCTGAATCGCCATTTAAAGCGAAGTACGAAGAAATCGATTTACTTCAGCTTGAAAATTTAATTGCAATGCATAAATTGAATAATGATTTTGTAAATCTGGACGAGTCTGATTTAAGAACTTTCTTTGAGGAGACACTAGAAATAATCAACAACAATTTAGATTCTAAAAAGTAAGCCCAACCAATGATAAAATTCTTTCGTAAAATAAGATACAATCTCATGGAAATAGGAAAAACAGGTAAGTATTTTAAATACGCCATTGGCGAAATTGTGCTCGTAGTCATTGGGATTTTAATAGCGCTTTCTATTAATAATTGGAATGAAGGACGAAAGAGTATTCAAAAGGGTCACGAAGTTCTTGTTGATATTAGAGAAAATGTTAAGTTTAACACGATTCAATTTCAAGAAGATATTGAGATAACGAGAGAGGTTATTAATTCAATAGACATTATATTAAAAAATATAACCGACACTAAGGTATATAATGACTCCCTTGGGAAACATTTTCGTCGAGCAACTTATTGGGAAACATCCAGATGGAAGTCTTCTGGTTATGCAGCACTCATTAATCATGGTGTAGAAATTATTCAATCAAAAGAGCTTCGGGAAGCTATAATTGACTTATATGAAATATCCTATCCAGAATTATCCGAATACACGAGACTTTCAGAAGGCAATTTTCCCGTAATATTGCCCAAATGGCTTGAACTAATTGAAAGAGAATCTACTGATTTTAGCACATTTTTAGAGCATAAATCAAGTCCATTTGACTATCAAGAAATAATTGAATCAAGAATATTTAGAAGTATTTTAACCTTTTTACGCTCGCAAAGAGTTGTAGAGATTCAATTACGAAATAGTAGTATAGAAAAGAATCAAGAACTCATTGAACTCATTGACAAAGAACTATTGAAAAAATGATCCAAAAGCTTCAAAATAAAGATTTAAACGTATCTCAAAACATACGTTCTGTATTTCAAGTGTCCTATGCTATAGAAGCAGAATTGTTAGATGCCATCGATTTTCCTCCATTAAAAAGACCTCTTGAAAGCTATATAAATAGTGATAATGATTTTTTTGGATATTATAAAAAGCAAGTGTTAGCAGGCGTCATTGAAATAAAGCATCATAATACCTTTACTCATATTCAAAGTTTAGTTGTACATCCAGATTTTTTTAGGCAAGGCATAGCTCAAGAATTAATGGCGTTTGTATTAAAAACATATGATTCAAAGCCTTTTATGGTAGAAACAGGCGCAAAAAACAAGCCTGCAAGTGACCTATATAGAAAGTTTAATTTTATAGAAATTAAACAATGGGAAACAGATCATGGCGTTAGAAAAGTTAGATTTGAGAGACAATAAATTAAACTCGTAATTAGTTGTTTCTAGTTTCCTTGTTTCTTCAACATTTCCAAATACATGTTTTCAACCTTAGTTCGTGCCCAAGGTGTACGTCGTAAAAATTTTAGACTCGATTTGACAGAAGGATTATCAGTAAAACAACGTATTTTAATGTTATAACCCAAATATTCCCAACCATAACGCTCTACCAAATCATTAATGATTTGTTCTAGTTTTATACCATGTAAAGGGTTGTTAGGTTGAGATTCCATAACGTTGAAATGATTTAGTAGTTATACTTAACGTCTATTGCGATTTCGGTTTCTGTTTTTATTTCTGCTAGTATTTTTACTGTTTCCAGAATCACCGCCATCATTAGATCGTCTTGAGTTTTGAGATTTTGGCTTGTTAGATCTTTGTTGGTTTCTCCCTCCTCCTTGACCTTGTTTTATAGGTTTAGTTGATGCATTTGGATCTGGTTCAAAACCTTCAACAATTTCAACTGGAATTTTTAAACCTACTAACTTTTCAATATCTCTTAAATAGGTAGTTTCATCAGCACTTACCAAAGATATAGCTTCACCACTTGCTCCTGCTCTACCTGTTCGTCCAATTCTATGTACATAATCTTCCGAAATATTAGGCAATTCAAAGTTAATAACGTGAGGTAACAACGGAATATCCAATCCACGAGCAGCAATATCTGTTGCCACCAATACTCTAACTGATCCGTTTTTAAATCCAGCTAAAGCTTTAGTTCTTGCTCCTTGACTTTTATTTCCATGAATAGCAGAAGCAGAAATACCAGCACTAACCATTTTTTTGCAAAGTTTATTAGCACCATGCTTAGTTCTATTAAAAACCAAAACTTGCTTCCAATTACCATCAGCAATAAGCTTAATAATTAAATCGGTTTTCTTCGCCTTTGCTACACGATATACTTTTTGTTCAATAGCATCCACTGTTGTGTTTTCAGGTGTTGCTTCCACCAATATAGGCTGATGCAATATATCATTTGCCAGATTTTTTATCTCTCTTGAAAACGTCGCCGAAAACAATAAATTTTGTCGTCTTGAAGGCATTAAACTCATGATCTTGTCTATATCTCGTTTAAAACCCATATCAAGCATTCTATCTGCTTCATCTAAAACCAAAATTTCAATTTTAGCAAGCGATAATAACCCTTGACTATTTAAATCTATAAGACGTCCCGGAGTTGCAATAAGAATATCTACTCCATTTCTGATAGTAGCCACTTGTGGTCGTTGATTTACACCTCCAAAAACAACTGCAGACCTAATATCTAAGAACTCACTATACGCTTTCACATTGTTATGAACTTGTGCAGCTAATTCTCTTGTTGGTGTTAAAACAAGAGCACGAATTGGTCGTTTACGCAATTGTTGCCCTTCAGATAATATTTGAAGCATTGGTAAGGTAAAACCTGCTGTTTTACCAGTTCCTGTTTGAGCAGATGCTAAAACATCTTTCCCTTCTAAAATTAAAGGAATTGCTTTTTGTTGTATTGGTGATGGTGCTGTATAGCCTTGTTTACTAACAGCTTTTAATAAGGCTTCAGATAAGCCTAGTGAATTAAATGACATATAAATGATTGTGCAAATGACATTCTAATTTATAGTGTCATTTTTTATTAAGCTGCAAAGTTAAGCCTTATTTATGCCATGTCCTTTGTTTTAAGTGACTTTATATAAAAATCATAAACTTAGTTTAACATTTGTTATAAAACATTGTAGCCCTAAATCTCTTAACTTAAATGGCTCACTCAAATTAAATCACAAAAACATATTGCTCAATTATATTCTTTATAGTACTTTAGTTTTATGACTGAAGTTGAGATAGAAAAAGAAAATGCAGCCATTGCAGCAGCCTACAAAGAGCTCTTAAAAATTAGTTATCGCTTGCTTACAGATGAGGACAAAAAACTCATTAGAAAGGCATTTGATGTAGCTGTTGACGCTCATAAAGATGTACGCAGAAAATCTGGTGAAGCCTATATTTTTCATCCTATAGCAGTTGCTGAAATTGTAGCTTCGGAAATTGGTTTAGATGCCACTTCTATTGCAGCTGCACTACTTCATGATGTTGTTGAAGACAATCCTAACTATACTATTGCCGACATTGAACAATTGTTTGGTGAAACAGTAGCAAGAATTGTTGATGGCTTAACAAAAATCTCATCTCTTAATAAAGACACAGACGTGTCTATGCAAGCTGAGAACTTTCGCAAAATGCTACTTACTTTAAATGATGATGTTCGAGTTATCATTATTAAAATTGCAGACAGGTTGCACAATATGCAAACCATGGAGTCCATGCGTCCAGATAAGCAAGTGAAAATTGCTTCGGAAACACTATATATTTATGCACCTTTAGCACACAGAATTGGTCTCTATAACATAAAAACTGAACTTGAAGATTTAGGTTTAAAATATACAGAACCTGAAGTTTATGAAGACATCTTAACAAAGATGCAAGAGAGCAAGGAGCAGCAAGACAAGTATATTAATGAAATTAGTGATGTTTTAAAAATATCTTTAGACAAGGAAAAATTAAATTATAGTATAAAAGGAAGACCTAAATCCATTTTTTCTATTCGAAGAAAAATGATAAAACAAGGTGTTTCTTTTGATGAAGTTTATGACAAATTTGCGGTTAGGATTATTTATAAATCTGATATAGAAAACGAAAAATTCCTCGCATGGAAAATATACTCCATTGTCACAGATCATTTTAGGCCAAACCCTATTCGCTTACGAGATTGGATTTCATCCCCAAAATCAACAGGTTATGAAGCATTACATATTACTGTAATGGGACCAAAAGGTCGTTGGGTTGAAGTTCAAATACGTAGTGAACGTATGAACGAAATAGCCGAAAAAGGCTACGCAGCACATTACAAATACAAAGAAGGCAGCGAAAAAGAAGACAACTTAGAGGTTTGGATTAGTAGGTTACAAGAAGCACTTGAAAATCCAGATGGTAATGCTGTTGATTTTGTAGAACAATTCAAACTCAATCTCTATTCAAAAGAAATATATGTGTTTTCACCAAAAGGAGATTTAAAGTCACTTCCAAAAGGTGCGACTCCATTAGATTTTGCATTTAGTATTCACACAGAAGTTGGTATGAAAACTCGTGGTGCCAAAGTAAATGGCAAACTAGTGCCTTTGAGTCATGAACTGCAAAGTGGTGATCAGGTTGATATACTAACTTCAGAAAACGCGAAACCAAACGTTAACTGGCTAGACTATGCTACCACTGCAAGAGCAAGAAGTAAAATAAAATCATCGCTTAAAGATGAAAAGAAAATAATAGCTGAAGATGGTAAAGAAATCTTACGTAGAAAGCTAAAACAGCTTAAAATTACTCTTGATGAAAAAAGTATCAATGAACTTGTTACTTACTTTAAATTAAAAACAAGTCTCGATTTATTTTATCGCATTGGCATAGGTTCTATTGACAACAAAATGCTCAAAGAATTTGCTGCTTCTCGTAGTAATGCTTTTATGACTTATATAAAAAGTAAAATACGGAAATCAAGCACGCATCCAGACATTGACAAAGACGAAATTACCTCCAAGTTTGATATGCTTGTGTTTGGTAAAGAAGAAGAAAAACTAGATTACAAATTATCTAATTGCTGTAATCCAATTCCTGGAGACGATGTATTTGGTTTTTTAACTATCAATGAAGGCATTAAAATTCATAAAAAAAATTGCCCTAATGCCTTGAGTTTGCAGTCTAATTACGCCTATAGAATTATGTCTGCCAAATGGATTGACTCAACACAACAAGAATTTACTGCTGTTATAAAAATGACTGGAATTGATAATTTAGGCTTAGTAAATGAAGTCACAAAACTAATATCAAATAGCATGCATGTAAACATAAAAAACATAAGTTTTGAGTCTGATGATGGGATCTTTTCTGGTAAAATTACAGTTGTCGTTAAAAACAACAATTTAGTCAAGACATTAATGGAGAGAATTAAAAAAATTAATGGTATTGAAAAAGTGCATAGAGTCTAAAATTTAGCTTAAATTTGCATTGAAATTTATGAATGTTAAAACTGAAAATACTAACCAAGACATTGTAAAAAACGTCTTCACAAAGTTTTTAGAAGATAATGGCCACAGAAAAACACCTGAACGATATGCTATTCTTCAAGAAATTTATGCAAATAAAGAGCATTTCGATATCGAATCTTTATATGTAAAAATGAAGGACAAAAAGTATCGTGTTTCGCGCGCTACACTTTACAATACTATGGAGTTACTCCTGGAATGTGCTTTGGTAAGAAAACATCAGTTTGGAAAAAATCAAGCACATTACGAAAAATCGTATTTTGACAAACAACATGATCATGTAATTCTTACTGATACTGGTGAAGTTGTCGAATTTTGCGATCCAAGAATTCAATCAATTAAAAAAACAATTGAAGAAGTTTTTAATATTGATATTCATAATCATTCACTCTACTTTTACGGAACAAAAAAACAATCAAACTAATTAAAGAATGGCAGTAGATTTACTACTAGGACTACAATGGGGAGACGAAGGCAAAGGAAAAATTGTTGACGTACTTACCTCTAACTACAATATTATTGCACGATTTCAAGGAGGTCCAAATGCTGGACACACACTTGTTTTTAATGGCATGAAACACGTTTTACACACCATTCCTTCGGGAATTTTTCACGATAGCGCGAAAAACCTAGTAGGAAACGGAGTTGTGATAGATCCTGTTATCTTTAAAAAAGAATTAGATAAGTTAGAAACACAAAATGTAGATTACAGAAAATCATTGTTGATTTCTAGAAAGGCACATTTAATTTTACCAACACATCGTTTGTTAGATGCTGCTAGTGAAACTGCTAAAGGAAAAGCAAAAATAGGTTCTACGCTTAAGGGTATTGGTCCAACGTATATGGACAAAACTGGTAGAAACGGAATTAGAGTTGGTGATTTAGAATTATCCAATTGGAAAGAAAAATATCGTGCACTTGCTAACAAGCATGAAGCGATGATTGATTTTTATGATGTTAATATTCAATACCAATTAAAAGAATTAGAAACTGAATTTTTTGAAGCTGTAGATGTACTTAAATCATTAACATTTATTGATTCGGAAGAATATATTTACCAAGCTCAAAAAAGCGGAAAAACTATATTAGCAGAAGGTGCTCAAGGTTCGTTATTAGATATCGATTTTGGAACTTATCCATTTGTTACATCTTCAAATACAACTGCAGCTGGTGCTTGCACAGGACTTGGCGTTGCACCAAATCAAATTGGTGAAGTATTCGGGATATTTAAAGCCTACACAACTCGTGTTGGTTCTGGTCCTTTCCCAACAGAATTGTTTGACGAAGTTGGAGAAACTATGGGACGAGTTGGTAATGAGTTTGGTGCTACAACAGGACGCAGTCGCCGTTGTGGTTGGTTAGATTTGGTGGCTCTTAAATATGCTTGTCAAATAAATGGCGTCACTCAACTTATGATGATGAAAGCTGATGTGCTTTCTGGATTTAAAAGCCTTAAAGTATGTACAGCATATAATTATAAAGGTGAAACAATATCTCATTTACCATATAATATTGAAGCTGAAAACGTAACACCAATCTATTCTGACTTTAAAGGTTGGAAAGAAGATTTAACCAAAATGAATGATTATGGTCAATTACCAAAAGAGTTAAATGACTATATTGATTTTCTGGAAAAAGAATTAGAGATCCCAATTAAGATTGTCTCAGTTGGACCAGACAGAAAGGAAACTATTTTTAGATAAGCTGTTAAATCTTTATTAAGCAAGGTCTTAAAATATTGCCAATGCGCAATAAGGCATCAATAATATAGTTACTTTTACTACAAAATCATTAGGATTGAGAATTTATAAATCTGCATATTTAGGAATAGCATTGCTTATTCTGTTTTCCAGTCTATCTTATGGACAACAGCGTCGTAGAATTCAAATTGACACGTCTGGTTTTATTACTAAAAATGAAGCTGAATATCCTGGAGCTACTATTTTAACTCGTGATAACATGAATCAGGTTAAAATTTCTCACGATGGTGTAATTATGTGGTGTGATCAAGCTATTCATTATAGCGCTCAAGATTTTATAGAAGCTTATGGTAACGTGAAAATCAATCAAGGTGACACCATTAATATGACCTCGAAATATGTGGAGTATAGTGGGAAAACACAATTAGCCTTTGCAAGTGGAGACGTAGTTTTAACAGATCCAACTTCAACCATAACATCAGACACACTTTATTTTGATCGCATCAAACAACAAGCTTTTTACAGAAATAAAGGCAAGGTGGTTAGAGACTCTTCAGGAACCATTACAAGTAAAATTGGGCGTTATTATATGGAGATTCAAAAGTACCAGTTTGTAGATAGTGTCAAACTAGTAAACCCAGAATATGTTATTGATACCGACAGACTTGATTTCTTTTCAGAACCAGGTCTTGCTTACCTTTTTGGGCCATCTACCATTACAGGAGAAACAAGTAAAATATATTGTGAACGTGGTTTTTATGATACCAATAATGACATTGGACATTTCTTAAAAAATTCGAAGATATATTATGATGATAGGCTCATTGAAGGTGATAGTCTTTACTTTGATAGGAATAAAAATTTTGCTTCTGCAACTAATAATATTAAAATTACAGATACCATAAACAATGCTATTATTAAAGGGCATTACGCTGAGGTATATCGCGAAAAAGACTCTGCTTTTGTTACTAATCGTGCTTTAGCAATAACTGTACAAGAGAACGATTCTATATATATACATGCCGATAAACTTATGGTAACAGGGAAACCTGAGAATAGAATAACTAGAGCGTATTACAATGCTAAAATTTATAAAACAGATTTAAGCGGTAAAGCAGATTCCATTCATGTTGACCATAAAAAAGGATTAACACAACTTATTAATTTACAAAGATTTAATAGTGCTGATGCCTTCGCTACAAAGCGACACCCAATTTTATGGAACATTGGCAATCAGATGACTGGAGACTCTATACACATACAATCTAATATTGAAACTGAACAATTAGATTCTTTAAAAGTTTTTGATAACGCCTTTTTAATAAGTAAAGATACCGTTGCAGGCTCCAATGGTTTTGACCAAATTAAAGGTCAAAAACTATATGGTTTGTTTAGAGATAATGCATTGTACAATGTGGACATTATTAAAAATGCAGAAAAAATATATTACTCTTACAATGAAAACCAAGAATTAGTTGGTATTGATAAGTCCAAATCTGGAAGTATTAATATTAAAATAAGTAATAATAACATTGATGAAATGCGTTTGCTTCAACAAGTTGATGGTTATATTTATCCAGAAGAAGATTTTCCAAAGAATATAAGTAAATTAAGAGGTTTTGTTTGGCGTGACGACGAACGTCCAAAAAGTGTTGAAGATTTATTTAAAGATGATCCACCATTAAATTTACCAATTATTAAAGGATTAGAAGATTACATTCCACAAGAAGATTTCTTCGATGAAGATTTAATGAAACGAATAGATTCAGCTGGTAAGGGCGTTCAAAAAAAAGAGAACAATAAGGCTGCTCGTCAAGTTCCAAATAATCGTCAAAACACTCAAAAATTAAATAAGCCTCTTAAAGGTCAAAAATTGAATACCATTTTGAAAAAAAAGAAAGACAATTAAAACAGATTTCTTTACATATCAAGCACAAACCACTCCTCATCCTTTAGCTTTGGAAATTTCACATGCTGAAGGCAGCTATATTTTTGACAAAAATAACAAAGCATATTTAGATTTTGTAGCAGGCGTTTCTGCTTGCAGTTTAGGACATAGACATCCAAAAGTTATTAAGGCAATAAAAGATCAACTTGACAAATATTTACATGTCATGGTCTATGGCGAATATGTTCAAGAAGCTGCAGTCAAACTCACAAAGTTATTAGCTAAACATTTGCCAGAACCTTTAGAAACGACATATCTAACCAATTCTGGAACTGAAGCCATTGAAGGCGCTATTAAACTTGCAAGACGTGTTACAGGAAGATCTCAAATCATATCAGCACATCATGCCTATCATGGCAATACGCTTGGTGCTATGAGTGTAATGGGTTACGGCGAGCGTAAACAACCTTTTTTACCATTAATACCTGATGTTAAGTTTATTGCGTTTAATAATGAAGCAAATCTTTCTAAAATAACGAATAAAACAGCAGCTGTTATTCTTGAAACTATTCAAGGAGGAGCTGGCTTCATTGAGCCTGAAAACCATTATCTATCAAAAGTGAGACAACGTTGCGATGATGTTGGAGCATTACTTATTCTAGACGAAATTCAACCAGGAATTGGAAGAACTGGAAAACTTTTTGGTTTTGAACATTACAATTGTATACCAGACATATTGGTAACAGGCAAAGGACTTGGAGGAGGCTTACCAATTGGAGCATTTACCGCTTCAAAAGTTATGATGGATACGTTGAAAGAAAACCCAAAACTTGGCCATATTACAACCTTTGGAGGACATCCAGTTATTGCTGCGGCAGCACTAGCAACCTTAAAAGAAATTATTTCGTCAAATTTAATGAGCGAAGCTCTTAAAAAAGAACAACTCATTCGCAATCACCTTAAACATCCATTAATTACTGAAATTCGTGGAAAAGGGTTAATGCTAGCTGCGCTGACCTCTTCTTCTGAAATTACTAACCAAGTTATCCTTAATGCTCAAGACCAAGGACTAATTTTATTTTGGTTATTATTTGAAACAAAAGCTATTCGAATTACTCCACCTCTCACAATTTCAAGTGAAGAAATCATCAAAGGATGTAAAATCATTGTTGACATCTTAGATAAAATTCAAGCAAGCCAAAAGTAGCACTAGGTTCTAATGTTAATTAATTTGTTGAAAACATTGAGCGAATTTTCTTTATAGCTCTGTTTAGAATGCTAATTTTATTTCGATGAATATTTACAATGCCTATGGAGTTTAGTCAATACGACGACAACGAAAAATTATCCTTATCGAAATTTGAATCGATGCTAAAAACGAACAATGTTTTGTTTTTCGATTCCAATGAATTTGAGAACATCATTCATCACTATCTTGAAAATGGTAAAATAGCCCTAGCGAAAAAAGCCATAAAACTCAGTTTAGAACAACATCCAGAATCCACGAACCTTAAACTTTTTAAAGTCGAAGTGTTTGTCTTTGAAAACAAGCTTAATGAGGCTAATAAATTATTGGACTCCATTTACGAATTAGAACCAACTAATGAAGAGGTTTTTATTCAAAAGGCAAATATATTATCCAAACAAGATCAACATCAGAAAGCCATAGACACGCTTTTGATTGCTTTAGATTTTGCCGAAGAATCTGCAGATTTATATTCGTTAATTGGCATGGAATATCTATTTTTAGATAAATTTCAAGAGGCAAAAACAAACTTCATGAAATGCCTTGAAGCTGATATTGAAGACTACTCAGCCTTATACAACGTCATATATTGTTTTGATTTCTTAGAGCAAAATGAGGAAGCTGTAGAATTTTTAAATAGTTATTTAGATAAAAATCCATATTGCGAAGTTGCTTGGCATCAATTAGGAAAACAATATTTTGCACAAAAAGAATATCACAAAGCACTTGCAGCTTTTGATTTCGCAATTATTTCAGACGATATGTTTATTGGTGCTTATCTTGAAAAAGGAAAAGTTCTTGAAAAATTAAAACAATTTAACGAAGCAATAGAATGCTACAAAGTCACTTTGGCTTTAGATGATCCAACGTCCTTTGCTATGTTACGTATTGGTCAATGTTATGAAAAATTAGAACAGAATGATTTGGCTGTTCAGCATTACTATAAAACTGTTGAGGAAGATCCGTTATTAGATAAAGGTTGGATTGCTATCACCAAGTATTATAACAAAATTCAAGACTATCAAAATGCTTTACATTATATAAATAAAGCAATAAATATTGACGAAGACAATGTTATTTATTGGAAGTTATATTCTCAAATAAATCTTCGATTAAATTTCCTAGAAGAAGCAGAGCGTGGTTTTAAGAGAACCTTAGAATTAGGTAATTATGAATTAGATACTTGGATTTCAAGAGGTGACATTCTTATAAGTTTAGGTGAATATGAAGCAGCTTTGTTTAATTTTGAGCAGTGTCTAGAGTTCTTTCCTGAAAGTGAAGAAGTAGAATATAGACTTGCTGGTATAAACTTTAAACTTCAAAAAATCACAAAAGGCGCTAAACATTTAAATTACGCTTTGGCTTTAAATTTTGATTATAATTTTATTTTAGAAGAACTTTTCCCTGCTATTTATAAGCGACCTTCTGTTACAAAAATTATCGATCAATTTAAAAACGCTTCAAGTTAAAATTCCATACCTTTAAGCCTCTTAATTACAAGTTAATGCAACGACGTTTAATAGACTATCTCATCATCTCATTAAAAGGAATCGCAATGGGAGCAGCTGATGCAGTTCCAGGTGTTTCTGGAGGCACCATTGCCTTTATTTCAGGTATTTATGAAGAGCTCATAAATACCATTAGCGGAGTAAATTTATCACTACTAACCACCTTAAGAAAAGATGGTTTTTTCGCTTTTTGGACACAATTAAATGGTAGCTTTATTCTCGCTCTTTTAAGTGGAATAATTATAAGTTTTGTGTCATTTATGCGGCTTGCAAAATATTTGCTTGAGAATCACCCAATTCTTATCTGGTCGTTCTTTTTTGGTCTTATCATAGCAAGTATTTATTTTGTTGGCAAACAAATAACCAAGTGGAATTTAGCATCTGTTCTTGCGGTTATCGTTGGGTCTATTGTTGCTTATTATATAACAACAATACCTGCTTCAGGAGTAAATGATGGCTCATATTTTTTATTTTTCGCTGGAGCTTTAGCGATTTGCGCTATGATTTTACCAGGAATCTCTGGGTCTTTTATTCTTGTAATATTGGGAGCCTACAAAACATTAAGTGATGCTATTCATGATTTTGATTTTAAAAAATTAGCGTTGTTTGTTGGTGGAGCCATTGTTGGTTTATTAAGTTTTAGCCATGTTTTAAAATGGTTGTTTAAAAAATATCACAATTTAACGCTGGCTATATTAACCGGTTTTATTTTGGGTTCGTTAAATAAGGTTTGGCCTTGGAAAAAAGTATTGAGCTGGCGTGAAAACTCAGATGGTATTCAAGTCCCTTTTCTGGAAGAAAGTGTTTCTCCATTTTCATTTGATGGTGAAAATAAAATAATACTAGCAATTAGCTTTATGATAATTGGTTTTTTAACTATCTTTTTACTTGAAAAATTTGGTTCAAAAACTAACGATTAACCTCAAATGCAAAGCACACGATCGTTTACAGATAAATTATTCTTAGTCATAAAAGGCTTAGGAATGGGAGCTGCCAACAAAGTTCCTGGCGTTTCTGGCGGTGTCGTTGCTTTTGTTACTGGTTTTTATGAGGAATTTATTTACTCACTTCAAAAAGTAAATGGAAAAGCGTTCAAACTACTTATAAATGGGCGCTTTAAAAGTTTTTTTCAATACATTAATGGTCGTTTTTTGAGTTTGTTATTCCTTGGAATGATTGTAAGTTATTTTAGTATTTCAAAAATTCTAGATTACCTTATTGTGCATTATGAACTCTTTGTTTGGAGTGTTTTCTTCGGAATGATTATAGGCTCAATCTATTATATAAATAAAGATTTTAAAGATTGGAATACTAAAACAATTGTAGCGCTCATTATTGGAATAAGTATTGGTATTGGTATCAGTTTTTTAGATCCTGCAGTACAAAATGATAATCTTTGGTTTGTGTTTTTTTGCGGAATCATTAGTGTTTCTGGTATGACACTACCAGGATTTTCTGGATCATTTATACTTATCTTACTTGGTAATTATGTGCTACTGCTCGTAGATTCTGTAAATGCGTTATATGATACCCTTTTTGATATATTCTCTGGAGATTTTGAATTTATTTCAAATCCTGAACGTCTTAGAATGCTCAAAGTACTTGCGGTTTTTACCTTAGGTTCGATAACTGGTTTAGTTACATTTTCGCATTTTATAGGTTACGTGCTAAAACATTATAAAAACATTACATTATCCGTATTAATGGGTTTTATTATTGGTTCATTAGGTGTTGTCTGGCCTTGGAAAAAAACCATTTATAAACTGTCTGAAACAGGAGAAATTTTAATAGATAGAACAGGAGAAAAAATCATTGAAAATTACCATCGATTTTTACCTGAAATTACTACCGAAACTTACGCAGCCATTGCATTTGTAATAGTTGGTATTTTTATTGTTTTGGCTTTAGAATGGTATGGACAAAAAACTAGATAAACGGATGGGTAAATTTGGTCTAATAGGAAAAAATATAGAGTATTCGTTCTCGCGTTCATTCTTTAAAAAGAAGTTTGAAACAGAAGGATTAGAACATTCCTATGTGAATTTTGATTTAGATTCCATAAATGAGTTTCCTGAAATCTTAAAAACAACTAAAAACATTAAGGGATTAAATGTGACAATTCCATATAAAGAGACCATTATACCCTTTCTTGATAAAATTGACAAAAAAGCAAAGAAAATTGGAGCGGTAAACACCATCAAGGTTACGAAAAAAGGAAAACTTGTTGGCTATAATACCGACTATTACGGTTTCACAAAAGCCATCAAACCATATCTAAAATCACATCATGAAAAAGCTTTAATCCTTGGAACTGGAGGCGCATCAAAAGCAATTGCATATAGCCTAAAAAAACTAAATATTGAATTTAACTATGTCTCAAGACAGCAATCAAAGAAGGCCAAATTAACATATAAAACACTTAACAATAGTATTATTTCAGAACATCAAATCATTATTAATTGTACACCTTTAGGTACATATCCAAACATGAATGAGTGTGCAGACATTCCTTATGATGCCATCACAAGTGAGCACCTTTTATTTGACCTTATTTATAATCCAGAAGAAACCAAATTCTTAACCATTGGAAAACTCAAAGGAGCAACAATATGTAATGGCTCACTAATGTTAGCATTACAAGCAGAAAAGGCTTGGGAAATATGGAATTGATTACATTTCTTCGTAAAAACAATTAATATTTTTGAATTCACTTCTGTTAGTGTTATCTTTAAACTTTAAAGAGTTTTTTGAACCTAAACATTGAAACAAATGTCTGAGAAAGATAACCTGCAAGAAGCAGATGGAATAGAAGAAGAAATTAAAGCAAGTGCTGAAAATGTGGTTGCAGATGAAACTGAAGTTAAAGTTGAAGATGTCCTAACTGAAGTTGAAGCTGAAATTAAAGTACCGAAAGAGGCAGAAACTGAAGAAAAGATCGAAACTGTAGTTGAAGTTGAAGCTACTGTAACTGAAGCACCTGCGGTTAAAGCATCGAAAGAAGATGAAACTAAGGATGAGTCCGAAAATGAAGTCGAGTCATCAGAAAAAACCAAAGATGCTCAAGATGAAATAGATGCTTCAAATGCTGAGGATGCTGAAGATACAGATAACTCAGAGCGTCATGAACTTACAGAGAAAGATTACCATGCTATGTCTATGGAAGCGTTGGTAGAAGAATTAGAATCTTTAGTTACCAATCGCAAAATTCAAGTTATTCGTGACCATGTTGACACTATTAGGTCGGAATTTAATGCTAAGTTTTCAACATTAATAGAAGAAAAGAAAGAAGAATTTTTAGCTGAAGGTGGTAATACAATCGATTTTAGATTTAGCCATCCTGTAAAAGCCAAATTCAATGATATTTACAAAACCTATCGTAAAAAAAGACAAGATTATTATAAATCCTTAGAATCTTCTTTACAAGCTAATCATTCAAAACGATTGGAAATAATAGAAGAAATAAAAGGTCTAATCAATGTTGAAGAAAATATAAATACTACATATAAGCATTTTAAAGAACTTCAAGAAAGTTGGAGAAATGCTGGACCAATTCCAAGAGATAAATACAATAACGTTTGGAATAATTATCATCATCATGTTGAGATTTTTTATGATTTTCTACACCTAAATCGTGATTTACGCGATTTAGATTTCAAGCATAATCTTGAGCAAAAATTAAAAATCATTGCGCGCGCTGAAGAGTTAGCTAAAGATGATAATAGCAATCGTGCCTTTAGAGAAATACAAGCGCTTCATAAAATATGGAAAGAAGAACTTGGTCCTGTTGATCGTGAACATCGTGAAGACATTTGGGAACGTTTTAGCAAAGCAACAAAGGCCATTCATGAAAAACGTCAAGATTATTATAATGAGCTGGATAAAGCTTATGAAAAAAATCTTGTAGTAAAACATGAAATTATTACGAAAATAGATGAGCTTGCAGCAGATGAAGGGAATAACCATTCTGCTTGGCAAAAGAAAATTAAAGCTATTGAAGAGTTAAGAACTCAGTTTTTTAATGCTGGTAAAGTGCCTATGAAAGTAAATGAAAAAACTTGGGCAAAGTTTAAGACATCTGTACGCTCTTTTAACAGAAAGAAAAATTCATTTTATAAAGGACTAAAGAAAGAGCAGTATAACAATCTTCAGAAAAAGATAGAATTAATAAAAATTGCTGAAGCTAATAAGGACAATACAGATTTTGAAGTCACGACGCCTTTAATGAAAAAAATCCAGCACGATTGGAAACAAATTGGACATGTACCTAGACGTGATAGTGATAAAATTTGGAAACAATTCAAAACTGCTTGTAATGCCTATTTTGAAAAAATACATGAGTCTAAAAACGAAGCTAAAAAAGAAGAAGTAGAAGCTCTAGAAAAGAAAAGCGAACTTCTTGACAATATAAAATCTATTGAGTTTTCTGAAGACAAGAAAGATAACCTAAAACTAATAAAAGAGCAAACCAAGGCTTGGAAAGCTCTTGGTCATGTCCCATATAATAAACGTGACATCAACAAAAAATTTAACACAGCTATTGATGGTTTATATAACAAACTTGATATTGGTAAAAAAGAGACTGAATTACTTAAATACAATAACAAATTAGAAACCTTATCAACTGATAAAAGATCACTTGATAGTGAGCATAATTTTATTCGTAAAAAAATTGATGATTTAAAAGGAGAAATTATACAATTGGAAAATAACTTGCAATTTTTCTCAAATGTTGACGATGATAACCCATTAGTTAAGGATGTTCATAAAAACATTCAAAATCACAAAAACGAGCTCACAGTTTGGGAAGAAAAACTAAGAAATGTAAAAAAATTCTACTAAAAAATCACATCCTACTTGCATCTGCAAGTAGGATGTTGACTCCTAACTAAACTAAATAAAACTACTAAACTTTCTTAGTTTTCTACCGCTAAACGAAAACTATGACTAGTTATTTTTTATATCTCTATAAACCCCAAATTCATAGAGTTTTCTTTAGTAGATATAAATATATACGTATGTATTAACAAGTTTGGATTACGAACTACAGAAAAAATTAGATTTTTTTCGCTTCCTCCCAAATTTTTATAATTTGAAAATCATAAGGTTTTCTAATTCCTATTTTGGCAAGCGCTTTGCCTCTTCCCAAAATACATCCATTTGAGCAAGCGTCATATCGCTTAGTGGTTTGCCTAAATCTTTAGCTTTTTGCTCTAAATATTGAAATCGTTTTGTGAATTTTTTATTGGTACGCTCTAAAGCGTTTTCTGGATTAATTTTTAAGAAGCGAGCATAATTTATCATAGAAAATAATACATCACCAAACTCACTTTCCATCTTATCGTGATTTGCATTTTCAACTTCAGTTTTAAATTCTTGAAGCTCCTCCTCTACTTTTTCCCAAACCTGATTTGGCTCTTCCCAATCAAAACCAACTCCTGCCACTTTTTCTTGAATACGGCTTGCTTTTACTAAAGCTGGTAAACTTTTTGGAACACCTTCTAGAACGCTAGATTTACCTTCTTTTAGCTTAAGTTTCTCCCAGTTTTGCTTTACTTCTTCTTCATTAGCAACTTCAACATCACTATAAATATGAGGATGTCTATGTATTAGTTTATCGCAAATAGAATTTGCCACATCAGCAATGTCAAAACTTTTAGTTTCACTACCAATTTTAGCATAAAATACAATATGCAACAACAAATCTCCTAGCTCCATTTTTACTTCGTTTAAATCATTATCTAAAATAGCATCACCTAATTCGTAAGTTTCCTCAATGGTTAAATGTCGCAGTGTTTGCATGGTCTGCTTTTTATCCCAAGGACATTGTTCACGCAATTCGTCCATTATAGTAAGAAGCCTGTCAAATGCTTGTAGTTGATGTGCTCTGCTCATGAGGTGATTATTTTTATTCAATGATTTCATAGTCAATACTAGGTTTTCGTAAAGCTCAAAAGGCAAAACCAGAATTTTTATCTTCTACTTCAATATTTACAGCATCTCCTTCTAAGAGAATTTCTGTAAGTTCTTTAGACAAGGATTCATCAATATTAGACGAAATATCTATAACAATTGGCTATCGCTCTTTTATCTGGTATTTGAGAATCACAAGCTAATAGATTTATTTTTCATTTGCTTATATTTAAATATTTCAGCCGACACCTAAAATTATAAATTAATTGCATGGCATTTAGCAACTTCAAATTCAGAAACAATTTCATGAACAATATCAGCAACTGGCTTAATATCATGTATCAATCCAGCAATCTGTCCTATTTCAAGCTCGCCATCGTCTAAATCACCTTCAAACATTCCTCGTTTAGCTCTGGCTCTTCCTAATAATTCTTTCAACTGATCAACAGTCGGTGCCGTTTTATATAGTTCTTGTAACTCATTATAAAACTTGTTTTTAATAAGCCGAACTGGAGCGAGTTCTTTAAGTGTTAATTGCGTATCACCTTCTTTAGCATTTACTACAACATCTTTAAATGCTTGATGTGCTGAGCTTTCTTCACTTGCTACAAAACGGCTACCAATTTGCACACTATCTGCTCCTAAAACCATAGTGGCCAACATGCCTCTTCCAGTAGCTATACCTCCTGCAGCAATTAGTGGTATTTGAATATGTTCCTTGACCATAGGTATTAAGGTTAAGGTCGTCGTTTCATCTCTTCCGTTATGTCCTCCTGCTTCAAAGCCTTCAGCAACTACAGCATCAACACCAGCTTCTTGTGCCTTCAAAGCAAATTTCACACTACTCACGACATGTGCAACAATAATCCCTTTATCTTGTAACCACTTGGTCCACGTTTTAGGATTTCCAGCAGATGTAAATACAATCTTTACATCCTCTTCTATAATAATGTTCATAATCTCCTCAATGTTTGGATATAACATTGGGACATTCACTCCAAAGGGTTTATCTGTAGCTTTTTTACATTTTTTAATATGCTCTCTCAGTACATCAGGATACATGCTGCCTGCTCCAATCAATCCTAAAATTCCAGCATTACTAGATGCCGAAGCTAATCGCCAACCACTATTCCAAATCATTCCTGCTTGGATAATTGGATATTGAATATTAAAAAGTTTAGTAATTCTATTTTGCATTTATTGCTTAATAAGTTTTAACGATTTTGAATCAGTGCCTTGGGCTTCAATTTTCAACCAATAAATCCCACTAGATAGTTGTTGTAAATTAATTGGATTGAACGGTTGTATAGTAGCATCCATAATTAATTTACCTAAAATATCATGAATGTATAATTTAGCACTTTCTATAGCATTTGGAAATAATATTTGCAAATCCGTTTTAACAGGATTAGGAAATATAGCAAACGCTGTTCGTTCACTATTTTGATTACTTAATTCAGTTGCTAAAGCATTGGCTAAATCTGGAATTCCATAACCCAAAAAATAATCTGGAGTTGTATATTGTGAGGCACTTTCTCTAACAAGCTGCATTATTTCTGCATTAGTTAAATCTGGCAAAGCTTGACGTAAACATGCCAATCCTCCAGCCATGATTGGAGAACTAAACGAAGTTCCATTATTTTGAACAATTACATTATTAGGGCCTATGACATAAGAAGCTGCTCCACGAGCAACTACATCTGGTTTTTGAGTTGATTGTATTCCACTACCTTGTGAACTAAATGACACGTATTCTCCATTTAAATCAACTGCACCAATACTAAATACTCCAGCTGCATCTGCTGGAGCATTAACACCTGAAGCTCCTGAATTTCCAGCTGAATTTACCAATAGCATGCCTTTATCAAAAGCGATATTGGCTCCTCTAGTTATAAAAGCAGTATTGCCATCTAAATCATTTGACGTGTAACTATAATTTGGATTATCGTAACCTTTATATCCTAAGGACGTATTTATAATATCAACACCTAAACTATCTGCTCGTTCTGCTGCCTCAACCCAATAACTTTCTTCAACAGGATTTTCATGCTCTGCTTCTTCTGTTCTAAACACATAATATGAAGCATCTGGAGCTGTTCCAACAAACTCCTCCTGAATAAATCCTGCCATAGTACTCAATACTTTTGTACCATGAGTGTTTCCTGTGTAATTATAAATATTTTCTGTTCTATTTACAAAATCGTAGCCATTTAATAGCTTTCCTGCATCTCGCAATCGTTGAAAAGCACCCATTGTATTTACGTTTGGAAAACCTGCATCTAATATCGCAACAGTTACACCTTCTCCTGTATAATCAAGTTCGTGTAACGTATGAGCCGATATCATTTCGACTTGATTTTGGGTATTGCCATACTCAAAATCAATCATAGTATCTTCAATACTAAATTTATTTTTAGATTGATTATTCTGATTGGGCGCCATGTTTAAACTATTATCAGCAAATTTAACTGAAGCCACAAATCCTAAGTTTAATAAATCATTTATTTCTGTTTGACTTCCTCTAACATGAATAGCGTTAAACCATTTAGATTTAGCCATAACAAATATTCCACTCGAATTTTTTATTTGAGTAATATAGCCTTCATTTACAGGAACATCACGCTCATCTATATCAACATTGTGGTTTGCTTTTCTATCTATTGCTTTTTGAGTAAGAATAGTTAAAGGGTTGGCAAGAGCACTAGTAACATCTTCTTTGTCAGCAAAAAACACCCAAGCATCTTCTTGGGCAAAACCGACATATTGAAAGAAAATGAAACTAATAAAAAGTAATTTCTTTAGCATTTTTAATGATTTGGTATCTGCAAGTTAAGAAATTACACCAGAACCAACTAATTCATCATTAAGATACCAAGCTACAAACTGACCCTCAGTAATAGCAGATTGATTTTTTTGAAACGCGACATATAAACCATTATCCACTTTATGGATTGTTGCTTTTTCTAAAGCCTGTCTGTACCTAATTCGAGCCATTACTTCCAAAGATTCACCATCTAAAAGCGCCAAATCTTTGCGAACCCAATGCAATTCATCATTGGATACAAACAACGCTTTTTTGTATAAACCAGGATGTGAATTGCCTTGTCCTGTATAAATCACATTCTCCTCAACATCAGTATTAATAACATATAGTGGTTCTATTGTGCCACCAACGCCAAGTCCTTTTCGTTGACCATTGGTAAAATAGTGTGCGCCTTGATGTTTACCAACAATTTCACCATCTGTAACTGTGTACTGTATTTTTCTAGATGTATATATGAGTTGTTCTTCCACAGAATTAAACTTAGGAGCTTGCTCTAAATATGCTGAAAAATCTTTAGGAACCTCAACAATTACACCTTCTTTAGGTTTTAATTGTTGTTGCAAGAAATCTGGAAGTTTTACTTTACCAATAAAACACAAACCTTGTGAATCCCTTTTCTCGGCAGTTATTAAATCTTGTGCAGTTGCAATTTGTCTTACTTCTGGTTTTTGTAATTCACCAATAGGAAACAAAGTTTTTGCCAACTGTTCTTGTGATAATTGGCATAAAAAATAAGATTGATCTTTATTATTGTCTTTTCCAGATAATAACTGATAGATTGTTTTACCATCTTTTGTAATAGTGCCTTTTCTGCAATAATGTCCAGTTGCTACATAATCTGCACCAAGATCTAATGCTATTTTCATAAAGACATCAAACTTTATTTCTCTATTGCACAGCACATCTGGATTTGGAGTTCGTCCTTTTTCATATTCATTGAACATATAATCTACAATACGTTCTTTATACTCCACACTTAAATCGACTGTTTGAAAAGGAATACCCAATTTTTCGGCAACAAGCATAGCATCATTACTATCTTCCAACCAAGGGCATTCATTAGAAATTGTAACTGAATCATCATGCCAGTTTTTCATAAATAAGCCAATAACTTCGTAACCTTGCTCTTTTAAAAGAAAGGCGGCAACGCTTGAATCTACACCTCCAGAAAGTCCTACTACTACTCTTTTCATTGTAATTTTTAGAAAGAACAAAGATACACATTTTCCAAAGTAAGACACCAAATGCCGATGCCATTCAACTTAATTTTAAGAAATATTTTGTTTAACTTTAACAAAATATTATTAAACAATATAAATTTTTGTTTAATATTTGCATGACATTATTAAACAATAAAAATTCTTAAAAATGAAAACAACGAATCAATTAAAAAAATTCACATTATTATTAGCAGTGCTATTTATGGCATATTCTTGTAGTGATGATGACGACAACACAACAGGACCACAGTCAACAACTATTGCTGCCTTGGCAAGTGATTCTAATGACTTAAGTATTTTAGTAACAGCACTTCAAAGAACTGGCTTAGATACAACATTAGATACTAGTGGATCATTTACCGTTTTTGCCCCAACAAATACAGCTTTTGAAAACTTCTTAGCTGATAATAACTTAAATGGATTAGATGATATATCTGATTCAGACTTAACACAAGTATTATTGAACCATGTAATTGCTGGTGAAGTATTTTCAACTTCACTTTCAACAAGATACGAAAATACTTTAGCGACTAAACCTGGTTCAGGAGAAAACCTAAGTATCTATATTGATACAGCAAGTGGAGTTACTTTAAACGGCGTTTCTAATGTTGAACAACCGGACATTGATGCTTCAAATGGAGTTATTCATATTGTAGATGCTGTTATTGGATTACCAACAATTGTTGATCATGCTTTAGCTAATAATGATTTATCAAGTTTAGTTGGTGCATTAACTGCTGGAGGAAATACAACCTTCACAACATTATTATCTACACCTGGAGATTTTACCGTATTTGCACCAAATAATGCTGCTTTTGCATCATTCACAACATCAAATGATTTAGCTAGTATTTTAGCTAACCACGTGATTCCTGGAACTACAGCAATTTCAACAGGGCTTTCAAACAGCTACGAAAATACAGCTGCAACTTTTGGTAATACATTGAATGCTTTAAGCATGTATATTAACACAGATAATGGCGTTACTTTAAACGGTAATTCATCCGTAGTTGCTGCAGATATTGTAGCTACAAATGGTGTCATTCACGTTGTAGATGCAGTTATTGATTTACCAACAATAGTTGACTTTGCACTAGCAGATCCAACTTTTGAAACTTTAGTTGCAGCCTTAACTAGAGACGATTTAACTTTTGATTATGTAACTACATTATCTACACCTAATGGAACAGATCCAGCTCCATTTACAGTTTTCGCACCAACAAATGCAGCCTTTGGAGATTTGTTAGCAGAACTTGGTTTTGATGGATTAGGAGATATTCCTGAGCCAACATTAAAAGCAACACTAGACATGCACGCCGTTGCAGGTTTGAATGTACTTGCTGGTGATTTAACAGATAACTTTGTAGTGCCAACACTTGGTGGCAATATTACAGCAAATGTTACTGGAGGCGCTACTTTAACTGATGCAAATGATAGAGTAAGTAATATAATAGTAGTGAATGTACAAGCATCAAATGGTGTTATTCACGCTATTGATAAAGTAATTTTACCTCAACTATAATATTAAGAAAATTGAGATTGAATTGGTTAGTTGATCTTGATTAGATTGGTTGTTAGTCATAGACTTAAATGGTCTATGTAAAAAAAAGCTCCTTAAAATTTAGGGAGCTTTTTTGATTATTAATTATTCTTTTTAAGTTTTGGAACGTAAGTGAAATTCTTTTCTTCAGTTAGTTTGTTATTTTCATAAAACTTCCAAATTCCTGTTTTTTTGCCACGCTTATATTGTCCTTCAGACAATAGTTCACCTTTTCCGTTGAAAGATTTTGATGGACCATGAAGCTCTCCATTTACATAGATAAACGATTTAAGTACAACACTTTTTAAAGAATATACTTCTGATAGTCCTTCAATTTTACCATCTACATAGTTTGCTTTTTCAGCAAGTTGACCATTATCATAATACACCAAACGATCACCTTGTAATACGCCATTATCATCATACGTTTCAATGGTCATTATTTTTTCTGAATTCTTATGATAGTACGTCCATATACCAACATAATTTTTTCCAACCATTTTACCTTCACTGATAATTTTCCCTCTTGAAGTTAAAAATTTCACCTCTGCACTCGTATCATTGGCATTAAATAGTTTTGTGGCAGATAGGACGCTTTTCTTTTTAATCAGCTTATAAAATTTAAATAAGCCTATTTCTTTGCCATGATCAAATTCGCCTTCATAACGCACTTGTTGCGTGCCATCAAAATTTTTCTTCCAAATACCATGACGATTTCCATGGGCATCATTTTGGTTAATGTTTTGTGCAGAAGTCACAATTACTGATAAACATGTAAGTAGCAGAACTAGTTTTTTCATTTAAATTTTACATAAATTAGTGGGTTTCATATCACACTTCGACTGCGCTCAGTGGAACATTACGACATAAAACTAAAACAGTTATAGATTAACGTTTTTCGCTCATAATAATTGTATAACAAAAAAGCTGCCAAAAATGGCAGCTTTAATTTATTTCTTTCCTTTTTGCATTCGTTTTTGCTCTTCTGCCTTTTCCATCATTTCCGACATTTTCCTTGCAAACTTACCTTGTTTTTTAGGCTTCTTCTTATTCTCCTGCATTTGAGCATGAATTTTATCTTCATCCAAAATGTAGTTTTTAATTACAAGCATAATACCAATTGTAATTAAGTTTGAAATAAAGTAATACAAACTTAAACCAGCTGCATAGTTATTGAAAAATACTAACATCATTAATGGTGAAAAGTAAATCATATATTTCATCATTTTCCCCATATCTGGCATACCTTCTTGTGTTGGTTGTGATGCCATTTGTTGTCCAGTTGTCATTTTCATATAAAAGAAAATAGCAACAGCTGCTAATATTGGAAATAAACTTACGTGATCTCCATAAAATGGAATATGAAATGGTAATTCGGCCACTACATCATACGATGATAAATCGTCTGCCCAAAGAAAGCTTTTTTGTCGCAACTCAAAAGCTGTTGGGAAAAACATAAATAAGGCATAAAACACAGGAAGCTGCACTAATGCTGGCAAACAACCACTCATTGGGTTGGCTCCTACTTTGTTATATAACGCCATAGTCTCCTTTTGCTTTTTCATTGCATTGTCTTTATACTTTGCAGTAATCTCAGCAATTTCAGGCTTCAAAATTTTCATTTTTGCCTGAGACAAATACGATTTGTATAAAACAGGTGACAACACTAATCTCACCAAAATAGTCATTACAATAATAGCAATTCCGTAAGGTAAGAATCCACTTAAAAATCCAAATAAAGGAATAAATAGATTTTTATTAATCCAGCCGAAAATCCCCCAACCAAATGGAATACTTTCCTCTAAATTACGCTCATATTGCTTTAATGTTTTACTATCTGTAGGACCATAATACATGTTTAGAGACTCATTCAACTCTCCTCTATCAAGTTCTAACGGAATAGACACTGCATAATTTTTGGTGAATAAGGTATCAACCTCTTCATCATTCATTAAGTTTTCAGACTTTAAAAGAACCGATTTAAAAGGTTTGTCTGTTAATAAAATTGAGCTAAAAAAGTGTTGCCTAAATGATAACCAACGCACCTCAACTTCAGTCTCCTCGTCGTCTCCCATTTGACCAAGCTTGTCAATTTTATCACCTTCGTACTTATAGGTTAAACGTGTATATCTGTTTTCATAAGAAATACTTTTTGCCTGTCTACGACCTTTTAATTTCCAATCAAGAACAATGTCTTGACTGTCATTAATAATACCATCTAATCCTTCTGATTGTACAGTAAAATCAAGCATATAATCGTTTGGCTTCAACTCATATCTGTATTCTAAAAACTTAGTTTCAGAAACTT
>Ga0075467_10000108_pt1 | contig 57190 bp, 54 predicted proteins | sample DEB08_DNA_9_FD_75067 | JGI IMG/M metagenome (GOLD analysis project Ga0075467, IMG submission 75067) | Aqueous microbial communities from the Delaware River and Bay under freshwater to marine salinity gradient to study organic matter... | ecosystem: Environmental > Aquatic > Marine > Coastal ... | reverse complement strand
TCGACCTGCCCGCCGATGACCCGCGCGTTATCGCAGGAGAGCCGTTTCGCGGCGTCAACCAGTGGCCGGACCTTCCGGGGTTCCGCGAAACGATGCTGGCCTATTACGATGCAGCGCTTGATCTTGGGATCAAGCTGTGTCGCGCCATCGCCCGCGATCTTGACCAGCCCGAGGATTTCTTTGATTGCGCGTTTATCGACCCGCTGGCGGCGCTGCGTGTGCTGCACTACCCGCCTGCCACGGGCGCGTCGGGCGAGATTGGCGCCGGAGCACACAGCGATTACGGCGTGATCACCTTGTTGATGACGGACGGCGAACCGGGCCTTCAGGTCAAGCCTCGCGGCGGCGACTGGACGGATGTGCCGCAGGTGGACGGGGCCTATATCGTCAATATCGGGGACTGTCTGATGCGTTGGACGAATGACATCTATGTCTCCACGCAGCATCGCGTCTTGCCCCCCAAGCGGCAGCGCCGGTCGGTCGCGATGTTCATCGAGGCGAACCCGGATGTAGTGGTGCAGGCCCTGCCCGGCACTGGTGCGCCGAAATATCCGCCGATCCGCGCGGCGGATTATCTGCAATCCCGTCTGGACGCGACCTATAACGCCCCGGTTCCCAAAGCTCCGGACCAGACGACGCCAGCTGGCGGAATGACCTGACCTTCGAAATCCACGGGCGCGGGCCCATGGTTGAAGACAAAGCGTGTGGGGCCTGATTGCCGGATGCGGATATCTTGCGGCAGGGTTTGGGTTGCCAGACCCTCGGTCTTGGCGGCACGGGTCAGGATACGCGCAAGGAACACGGGGTCCGGCCAGCCGCCAAGGTAATGCGTCTTGCCATTGCCGACCATCAGGGGCGTGCCGTCCGCAGCGGCGGCCTCCAGCACCCTTTCCGAGGTCTCCAGATGCTCGCGCCAAAGCGTTACGGCCCCACCCCCCGCAACCATCTGCGGCATGTCCGCGCGAAACGTCTCGACCCGGCTGATCGTCACGTCGATGCCGGGAATATTGGGGGGCAAAGGCAAAGGCACCGCCAATTCCGCGGTCTTCGCGTTGGTCCGTGGGCCAAGGATCACAGTTCCCTCCGCCTGCGCCACCGCGTCTTTCAATGCCTCAGGCAGCGCCACCAGACCGGGGATCAGGACCAGTTTATAGCCCGAAAGATCCACCGTAGCCGCCGGCAGGATGTCGATCGACAGACCAAGCTTGCGGCAGCCCCGATAGATGTCCAGCACCAGCCGGAAGTAATCACACCCCTGCCCCTGCGGCTGAACCTCCCACGCCCAGACACTGGTATAATCGAACACGATCGCCACCGGGGCCTGCGCCGTTTCCACCTGCGGCATCGCCACCAGTTCGGCCGCGACCTGCGCTGCCTCTGCGTAACCCGGTGCCTCCACGCTGTCGGGGCGCAACAGGCCCGCGTGATATTGTTCTTGCGCGAATGGGGCCTGCCGCCAGCGGAAATAGCTGACGCATTCGGCCCCGTGGGCGAAGGCTTCCCATGTCCAGAACCTGACCATGCCGGGAAGGGGCGCAGGGTTATGGGGTGCCCAATTCACGGGACCGGGTTGCTGTTCCATGACCCACCAGCGCCCACCGCCTGCCCCGTGCCCGCCACGCGCCGCACCAACGGCGCGATACAGATCATGGTGCAACGCCTGAAAATCCGGGTCGCCTTGCCGCGCATAGCGCCGTTTGTGGGCGTCATCCCCCTCCACCCGGTCCTCGAGAAAGCCAAGCGGGTAGCTGTCCCAAGTCGCAATCTCCATTTGCGCGCCGGTGACGAAATGATCGAAGTCGGTGATCCGGCCCATATAGTTGTGACTGATCGGCGCGTCGGAATGCCGACGAATGGTATCCACCTGCGCGCGATTGAAATGCGCGACCTGATCGCTGCTGAAGCGCCGAAAATCCAGCGCGTGTGATGGGTTCGGTTCGGTCACGGTCAGGTTGGGCAGGCCAATCTGGTCGAAACTGTCATAATCCATCGACCAGAACACATTTCCCCACGCCCGGTTCAGCGCGTCGACGGATTGATACCGTCGCGCCAGCCAATCGCGAAATGCACCCCGCGCGGCGTTGGAAAAGCTGATGACCGTATCGTGGCAGCCGTATTCATTATCGGTCTGCCATGCGGCGACATGCGGGTTGCGGCCATAGCGTCTGGCCAATGCTTCGGTGATCTTGACCGCCTCGGCCCGGTATCCTTCGTGGCTGAAGCAATAATGCCGCCGTGACCCGAACCCGCGCGGACGGCCATCTGCATCAACCGCCAGCATGTCGGGATGCCGGTCCAGCATCCAACGCGGCGGCGTCGCCGTGGGTGTTCCAAGAACAACCTGCAACCCGGCATTGCCCAACACGTCAATCGCGCGATCCAGCCAGCCAAAGTCATAGCGCCCTTGCGCCGGTTCCAACCGCGACCATGCAAATTCGCCAATACGTACCCAAGACAGACCCAGATCTGCCATGCGGGCGGCATCATCGACCCAGATATCTTCGGGCCAGTGTTCGGGATAATAACAGGTTCCAAGCGTCCGCTTCACAGCAGCACCCTGTGTTCGGCCTGCCCCGGAGGCATGCCGGAAATCGCGAACGTCTGTCCGGCACCGGTTTCGTCTGCCAGTTTTTGACGTGGCAGTCCCTGACGTGCGCTGGTCACATACATGACACGCAGCCCAACGCCGCCAAAGGCGGGGCATGTCGGCTGCGATGCGGGTAGACGATATTCATATATAAGATTTCCATCGCCATCATACCCGGCAACCCGGGAACCGCTCCACTCGGCACACCAGAAGACGCCGTTGCTATCCACGACCGCGCCATCCGGGTTGATGCCGCTGTCGCGGTGATCCAGAAAGACCCGTGGCGGTCCCAAGGGCCAGCCCTGATCGTCAAGATCATAGCACCACACCAGATGCTCTGCGGTATCCGCGAAATAGGCGCGTTTGCCATCGGGCGTGAAGCAAGTGGCATTGGGGATGCTCACTCCGTCCCTGATCTGGCGCAGTTCGCCCTTGTGGAAGCGGTAAAGCGCGCCTGCGCCGGGCTCCGCGTGCTTGCCCATGGTCCCAATCCAGAACCCGCCATATGGGTCCGCGCGACCGTCATTCGATCGTGTCGCGGTATTGCCCTCTTCCAGCGCCACCACACGCTCTGACCCGCCATTGCGCAGATCAAATCGGATCAGATCCGTCTCGGTCGCAATCAAAAGATGATCATCATCCAGCCATCCCGCCGCCGATACATGGCGGTCGAATTGCCATTGCAGCGCTTTGTCGTTCACGCGGCTCAGCAGGCGGTTGCCCAAGATGTCAAACCAGAACAACTGTCGCCGCAGGGGGTGCCACAACGGCCCCTCACCCAACAGGCAAGGGCGGCTATCGAAAATCTCAACCACCGACCACCGCCGCGTCATATGCCGCCACCAGCCCTGCGGCCCGCGCCGCGACATCCGCCACGCTCAGACCCGGCGTATAGACACCCGTTCCAATGCCAAATCCATCCGCGCCAGCCGCAATCCAGTCGCCAAAGTTCTGCGGTCCTACCCCACCGACCATGAACACTTGCGTGCCCGCCGGCAAAACGGCGCGCAGGGCCTTCAAGCCTTCAAAGCCCATCAAATGGCTGGGGAAAACCTTCAGGCCATCGGCCCCCGCCTTCAACGCGGCAAAACACTCGGATGGTGTCAGAACGCCCGGAAAACTTTGCAAACCCAACCGTTTCGTCTCGGTCACGATCTCGGCGTCCACGTTCGGCGACACGATCAGCCGGCCACCCGCCGCAGCAACCCCGCGCACGTCATCCACCGACAACACAGTGCCCGCACCGATCAGGGCATCATCGCCGAACGCCGTCGCCATCGCCGCAATGCTGACCAATGGATCAGGAGAGTTGAGCGGCACCTCGATCCGGCCAATACCGGCATCAATCAATGCCTCGGTTATCGGTAACGCCTCAAGCGGCGTGATGCCGCGCAAGATGGCGATCAGGGGGCGGCTCATGTCGTGCGCTCCAAAATACGGGCGGCTGCTTGGCATAGCCCCGCCAATGTGAGGGGGGAGGCATCGGTGACGCGCGTGGTCAAACCCTGCGCCGCCAAGGCATCACCATAAAGCTGCGCAAGCGGCGCGCTACCGGCGACAACCACGTTCTGGCCAAGCCAATACGGCCGCGAACCGGCAAGCTCGGCCCCGATCAGATAACCGGACAGCCGCGCGCGCGCGGCAACGCCATCTTGTCCGTTCAGGATACTCTCCGCCCTCAGCGCAAAAAGCCGCTGCGCCAGACGTTCGGGGCGCGACATGATATCGCCTACCGCCTCGACAAAAATCTCAGGGGCTTCGCCATCTTGCGCAACCGAATGGCGCAACACGCTTTGGCCCGCCAGCAGGGCGAACATCTCGCCTGTCATGTAGGTTTGAAAACTGACGATCTCGGCGGCGCTGATATGGACCCATTTCGTGTGGGTTCCGGGCAGGCACAGGATTCCGTCGAAATCCGGTTCTTTTGCAAGAAATCCGCCGACCTGCGTTTCCTCGCCCCGCATGACATCTGCCGGACTGGATTGGCTAAGTCCCGGCAAGATGAACAGGCGCAAACGCGGATCTTGCGCCTTTACGGGGCGCGGCTCCAAATCGCCCGGTTTGGCCGGGACGGACAGATATGGCATCTCGGCCCAGCCTTGGCGCGACCCGACCATGCCACAAGCCAGCACCAGCATCGGTGTCCCGCCCAGCCACGGCTCGATCAGGTGCAGCAGCGCAGGCTCGAACCCATCGCGCGACAGGCCGCCCATGCCGTCATCGGACTCTGCCTTTGCCCGCACCGATCCGTCTGCGCCCATCGCCCAGACCCGCAGGCGCGAGGTGCCCCAGTCGACGGCGATCCAGTCGGCATATGATGCGCGTCCATTCATCCGGTCGTCACCACGCCGCCGTCAATGACCAGCGCCTGCCCGGTCATCATCCGGCTGATGTTCGAGGCCAGAAACAACACGCCGCCCACGATATCCTCGGGCTTCAGATGTTCCTTCAGGCACATCCTTTCCATGTGTGCCGCCAGATCCGCAGGCGCGGCCCACTTCTCCAACTGCTTTTCCGTCAGCACCCAACCGGGCATCAACGCGTTCACCCGGATTTTTTCGGGTCCATACTCGCGCGCCAGACTTCGGGTCATCGCCGTGATGCCGCCGTTCGCCGTGGTATAGGCCGCATAGCCCGCATTCCCCATCATATAGCTGATGGACGAGAAATTGATGATCGACCCGCCACCGGCAGACCGCATCCCCGCGATCGCCGCCTGACAGGCAAAGAAATATGACTTCAGGTTGATCGCCTGCGACCAGTCCCAGAATTCCTCGGTGACGTCCTCGGACCTGTGGCGTTTGTCGTTGGCCGCGTTGTTCACCAGCACGGTCACCGGCCCATGCGCCTTTGCCGCCGTGGCCATGGCACCTTGAAGGGCAGGCACATCGGTGATGTCGCAGGGAATGAAAAGCGGGCGGTTGCCCGTCACCTCTTCCATCCGGTCCACGAATTCCGAGGCATCGGACCGCTGCACAAATGCGACTTGTGCGCCTTGTTCCAGAAACCCGCGGGTCAGCGCCGCGCCGATACCCGAGCCACCGCCGGTGATGAACACCGACGCGCCACCCAGATCATGAAATTCAGCAGTCATGCAGCTCTCCGGTTTTGGCACCATGCGGGCAGCATTGCCCCATGGGCCGTAATCAAATCATCGACCAGACTGCGGATTTGCCGCAGGTCCAGTTCGGCAGCGGTATGGGGATCCATGTATGCCGCGTGGTAAATATGATCCCTGTCTTCTTCGACCAATGCGCGTACCACCAACTCCTGCACGTTGATCTGCGTCCGCATCAATGCCACCAGTTGCGTGGGAATATCCGTGACCATCGTGGGTTGGCAACCATTGCCGTCAACCAGCGTCGGAACCTCTACCGCCGCACCCAGTGGCAGTTGGGGGATCTGGCCGCGGTTCGGCAGGTTAGCGGTAATCGTGATCGGGCTGTTGGTGGTGACGGCATTCATCATCTCCGCGGCAAATTCGTGCGACTTCTCAACCGATACGCGGTCTTGTTGCCGTAAAACCTGCGCCTGCGCGGCCCATTCCGCCATCTGGAGTTCGCAGCGCGCCGGGTATTCATCCAGCGGGATGCCCATGTCGGCGATGATATCGTCGCGACCAGCCTTGATGAACCACGGGACGTATTCGGCCAGATGTTCACTGCTTTCTGTGCAGAAATAGCCCAGATGCTCCATCACCTCGTATCGCACCTTGTTTGTGCAATGCGGCCGCTGCACGGGCGTCTTGGGCAAGCGACCGCTGCGGTAGCCGTCGCGCAATCGCGGATACAGCGATTGCCCCAGATGCGAGACCTCAAGGAAGAATGCCACGTGGTTCACGCCCGCGACGCGGTGCCGGATCTCATGTGCGGGCAAGTCCAGATCATGGGCGAATTCCGCCACCGTGTTCTGCACCGAATGGCATAGCCCCGCCTGATTCAGATGCGGGAACCGTTCGGCAAGCGCCCACGTGTTGATTGCCATCGGGTTCACATACTGCATCAGCAATGCATTCGGGCACAGCCGCGCCATGTCCTCGGCCACCGTCCACAGATGCGGCACGGTGCGTAACCCGCGCATGATGCCGCCAACGCCCAACGTATCCGCGATGGTCTGGCGCAGCCCATACGTCTTGGGAATGTCGAAATCGATGACCGTGGATGGCCGATAGCCGCCGATTTGGAATGCCGTCACCACGAAATCCGCGCCGTCCAGCGCGCGGGCGCGGTCTGTCGTGGCCTCGACCGTCGCGCCCGTTCCCATCGCCTCGATCATTTTACGCGCGATCAGCGCGCTTTCCCCAAGCCGGACGGGATCAATATCCATCAAGGATATCCGGGCATCGGCAAGCGCCGGAAAATGCAGCATGTCCCCCACGATATTCTTCATGAAAATCGTGGAGCCCGCGCCAATGAACGCCAGTTTCACCATGACTTCGCGCCCCTCCGTTGGCCGCCCTATTTCACTGCGCCAAGGGTCAACCCGGCGATGAAGTGTTTCTGCATCAGGAAGAACATCGCCACCGGCGGAATGGCCGCCACCAGACTACCGGCGCTCATCAGGTGATACATCGCCCGATATTGCGCGTTGAAGCTGGTAATGCCCGCCGTCACCGGTTGGCTCTCCGGGCCTTGCGTCAGCACGATCGCCCAGAAGTAATCGTTCCAGATGAACGTGAAGATCAGCACGCTGAGCGCCGCAATCGCGGGTCGCATCAGTGGCAGGACCACATACCAGAAAATCTGGTATTCGCTGACACCTTCAACGCGGGCCGCCTCGATCAACTCACGCGGCAGCGCGCGGATGAAGTTACGCATGAACAACGTGCAAAATCCCGTCTGGAACGCGATGTGGAACAACACCAGCCCCGTTCGCGTGTCGTACAGGCCCATGTCCACCGTCATGTCGCGCACCGGCACCATCAAGATCTGGAAAGGAACGAAATTTCCGGCCACGAACATGAAGAACACCAGCAGGTTCCCCTTGAACCGGTACACGCCCAGCGCAAAGCCCGTCATGCACGACAATGCCACTGCACCCGCAACGGTGGGCAAGGTGATCATGACCGAATTCCACAGGTAACGCGGCATGTCTGACCCCGCGAACACGAGGTAATAGTTGGCGAACCCCTCGAAGCTGGATGGCCAGCCCCAATAGTTGCCAATCGTGAAATCGGAAGCCGGCTTGATGGAAAACCACATGACCGCAAGCAATGGCAAAAGCCACATGATCAACGCCAGCGGCAAAAGCGACTGATAGGTGACTTGCCATGTGCGTGACGTCTTGGCGATAGGGGTCGGAAACATGGGCTACACTCCCCTCTCGTCGCGCCACATCTTCCAAAGGAAGTAGGCAATATAGACCATCATGATCATGAACAGCACCACCGCGATCGCACTGCCATACCCCATGCGGAACCCGAACTCGCTCAATGCGACATCCCACATGTAGAAGGCGAGAACGCTTGTCGAATAGAACCCCGGCCCTCCGTCCGTCATGATCGAGATCAGGTCGAATGACCGCAGCGCGCCGATGACGGTCACGACGAAGGCAATGAAGGTCGCGGGCCGCAATTGCGGCAAGATCACATACCACAGCATCCGGAGACCCTTGGCGCCGTCCAGACGCCCGGCCTCCACCTGTTCGGGGTCAACCGCATTCAAACCTGTCAAATACAAGATCATGCAATACGCGGTCTGCGGCCAAAGGCCGGCGGCGATAATGCCATAGGTGGCAATGTGGCGATCACCCAGAATGTTCACGGGGCCCGCACCAAAGAACCCGAGGATTTCGTTAATCAGGCCAAAGGTCGGGTCGTAAAACCACGTGAACACAAGGCCGACAACAACTTGGCTGATCACGAAGGGAAAGAAGAAAAGGGATTTGTATAACCGTATCCCCGTCACCGTCTGGTTCAGGAACAGCGCAATGAACAACCCGGCTGGAATTGCCAGAAGATACAGCACCAGCCATTTGGCGTTGTTCCAAAGCGAGGTCCAGAAATCCGGATCATCCCAGAGATAGCGGTAATTCTCCATCCCGACATAGACGGCGGTGCTGGTGCCGTCGGGGCGGTCCAGTCCGTTCCAGTCGTAGAAGGATATCTGAAAGCTCTGGAAGATCGGGATAATCACGTAGACCGCGAAAAACAGCAGGCCTGGCAGCAAAAACAAGATGGGCGCAACGCTGGTCTGCCGGAACCGGCGCGGGCGGCGCCGCGGGGCGGCGGCGGGATCGGGCAAGGCGGTCACGGTCATCTCGGGGCCCTTTCACGGCGGGGTCTGAGCGTGATTGCCCGCCGGTGCGGGACCAGCGGGCAATCATTGTCGTGGGCGGCCGGGTCTCCCCCGCCGCGCGCGGGATCAGTAAGACCGTTGGCGGGCTTGCTCGAGGCGAGCCAGCACTTCTTCCAGCGATGTCGGGTCAACCATGAACGTCTGGAAACCCTGCATCGCAACCTGCGCCATCTCGGCCGGGGCGTCCCGGTCAAAGAATTGCGCGATGCCACCGGGGCTGTTCTGGCTCAGCATCTCGAAACCGGCATTCAGGAACTCGTCATCATCCACGGATGACGCCGCGTTGACGGGCAATTGACCAAGGCCATCGCCCCCGTTGATCAGGGTCTGGTTCTCGGCCGAGACCACGAACAGCAGGAATGCGCGCGCCGCTTCCACGTTCTGCGCTCCTGTGGGAATATGGAACGTGTCTGTGGGCGCATCTTCCGCCATTTCGACATCGGGGTTGATCTGCGGGAACTGGTAAAAGCCCAGTTGATCGTCAGACAAACCCGCCTCGCGCAGCGGTGCAACGGCAAAGTTGCCCATCAGGTATGCTGCCGCCTCGCCGTTGACCATGAAGGGCAACGCCTCTTGCCAGCTATAGCTCTGATGGTTTTCGAGGAACGCACCCATATCGACCAGGGTCTGCCAGTTCGCAAAGGTGTCGCGGACGCGTTGATCGGTCCATTCGATCTCGCCGTTGGTCAGGGCCATGTGGAAATCATACCCGTTGGTACGCATGTTCAGGTAATCGAACCAGCCACCGGCGGTCCACAGGAACTTGGTCCCGATGGTATAGCAGGCGCGCCCGCTGTCGACGATGACCTGGCAGTTCGCCAGCTCTTCTTCCCACGTGCTGGGCGCTTCGATGCCCAACTCGGCGAAGATGTCTTCGCGGTAATAAACGCCCCACTGATAATAGGTGTAGGGCACGCCATAAATGCCGTCGCCAATGGTCATCGACGCCTGCGTCGAAGCCAGCGATTCCGTCAATCCACCCTCTTCCCACAGGTCGCTGATGTCACTGAACAGGCCGGCCTCCACATAGGGAAGCATCCGGTTACCGGCATACCAGTTGGCCACATCGGGCGGATCGGCCTGCAGGAAGTTGCGGATCTGGGTCTTGTAGGCTTCACGGTCAATCACCGTCAGCTCGATGTTCAGGTCGGGATGCATTTCACCGAAACGCTCCACCATGCCCTCCATCACTGCACGGGGTGCAGGGTTGGACATGTCCGAGAAGATCACAAGATCGCCGCTCAGTGCAGCGTGGGCATCGGCGAATGCCGCACCCGATAGCATTGTCGCCGCAGCCAAAGCCGCCGCGCCGGTTCTGAAGATGGACCGCATGGTATCCTCCCTTTCGGTTCCACTATTTGAAACTTAGTTTCTTATGTTGAAATCCTACTCCGACTCAGCCTAGGCTTGTCAACACCAAACCTCGACCCGTTCGGGGACAGACCAATTATCGGAGGGATCAACGTGGGCGATACATCGCGGCCCGCAGGCGATGGCACGGTCGGCAAGGCGCTGGACGTGCTGGATGAGGTGGCCCGTTTCGGTCGCCCCGTCCGCTTTGGTGAGTTGCTTGAGCGCTCTCCCTATCCCAAGGCGACGCTTTACCGATTTGTGCAGGTCCTGACCAATCAGGGCATGCTGGCCTATGACCCCGATCGACAGACCTACACCCCCGGCATCCGGTTGGTGCGGCTGGCACATGCCGCATGGCAAAGTTCGTCGCTTGCGCCAATCGCAAGGCCGCATCTTGATGCCCTCAGTGCCGATGTCGGTGAAACCGTGCATCTGGCGCAACTGGATCACGCACAGGTTCTGTATGTGGACAAACGCAACGCGCGCGAACCGCTGGCCATGTATTCGCAAGCGGGAAAAATAGGCCCCGCCTATTGCACTGGCGTCGGCAAGGCGATGATGGCCTTTCTGCCCGAAGCGGATATTGAGCGCGTTCTTCTACAACAATCATACCATCGCTTCACCCCCGCGACCCTCACGAATGAGGCTGCCCTGCGCGCCGAACTGGCCGTCATCCGCAAACGCGGCCACGCCTTCGACGCAGAGGAGCATGAGCCCGGCATCATCTGTATCGCGCTGCCCATCCTCACGCGGACGGGTCGTGTGCTCGGCGCGCTTTCGGTCACATCATCCACATCGCGCACCTCGTTGGAGGCGCTGACCGCGCTTGCACCGCGCATTCGCACCACGGCTCAGGCCATCGCAAACGAAGCACAGGACTGGCGGTTTCCCGACCAGCCCAGTGCCTAAACAAACCGGAGGCATGTCATGTCAGGCGTCATTCTGCAAAATGTGATCAAGCGCTATGGCGCGACCCAAGTCGTTCACGGGGTCGACTTGCATATCGAAAACGGCGAGTTCTGCGTTTTCGTGGGCCCCTCGGGCTGCGGAAAATCCACCTTGTTGCGTATGGTCGCAGGGTTGGAAGAAACAAGCGAAGGCACGATCCGCATCGGCGAACGCGATGTGACCCATCTGGACCCTGCCGAGCGTGGCGTGGCCATGGTGTTCCAGACCTACGCGCTTTATCCGCACATGACCGTGGCAGAAAACATGGGCTTCGGGCTGAAGATGAACGGCCACCCCAAGGCCGAGGTCAAGAAAAAGGTCGACGAGGCGGCGCGCATCCTCAAGCTCGGCGATTATCTGGCGCGCAAGCCCAAGGCGCTTTCCGGTGGGCAACGGCAGCGCGTGGCCATCGGGCGCGCCATCGTGCGCGGCCCAGAGGTGTTCCTGTTCGACGAGCCATTGTCAAACCTTGACGCCGAACTTCGGGTGGAAATGCGGGTGGAAATCGCGCGGCTCCACAACGAAATCGGCGCAACAATGATTTACGTGACCCATGATCAGGTCGAAGCGATGACCCTTGCGGACAAGATCGTCGTGTTGCGCGCGGGCCGCATCGAACAGGTGGGCCGCCCGCTTGATCTGTATAACGACCCCGACAATCAATTCGTCGCCGGCTTCATCGGCAGCCCCGCCATGACATTTTTCGAGGGTCATCACGTCGGGGGTCTTGTGACGTTGCCCGGCCTTGGGCGTGCGGAATTGCGCGCGCCCGTCAGCCTGCAGGCCGATGGGCCTGTGACTGTCGGGTTGCGTCCCAACCAGCTGGAAATCATCGAAGGCGAAAGTCACCGGGTGGAATTGTCCGAGCAATTGGGCGGCGTCAGCTATCACTACCTGATGGCCCCGGACGGCACCCGCATCACGGTCGAGGCCCGTGACCAGAGCGCGCCGCGGATCGGCAGCATGATCGGCCTGCGGTTCAATCCAGACGACGCGTTGTTCTTTGCAGAGGCTGACGGCGCGCGGCTGCGTTGATCAGGCCGCAACCTCGCTCAGCGCAGCCTCTAGGTCATAGCCGAACTGCCGGGCGTGCCAGCCAAGCCGGTTGCGCACGACCCGCACGTCTTGCGCGCTCAAGACTGCACGCCACCGGTTCTGCTCGGCGCGGACATCGGTGGCTGCATACAGGCCGTCAATCGGATCAAGCCCCATGAAACCAAGGATATCCCGGACCCGGCCCGGCATATCGGCAAGCACATCTTCATACCGCATCTGCATGACACGAGGCGCGTGTCCGGCTTCAAAGGCGCGCATCATCAGAACCGCCTCGAGCCAGTAATTGCAAGCCCCGTGGATGTCCGGCACACTGACAACCTTGCCCAGTTTCATGCTTGCAACCACGTTCAGCGGGTTGCGGACAAGGTGAAGGAACCGCGCCTTGGGATATTCCTGCGCAATCAGGTTCACGCCATAGATATTTTGCGGCGTCTTGTCGAACCAACGGTATGTCTTCAGCCCCTGCGCGGCCGCAAAGGCGGCGACATAGCGGCGCTGAAGCTCTCCGCGCGTGCGGCTGGTGGCAAGGATCTGGCGATAGGTGGCCTCATCAACGCCGTCGATCCGCCGGTGCATCGCCAACACCTTGTTTCCCTGAAGCGGTGCAAGGCTGTGGGGGGTGCGAAACGGTTCCGCCCAGCGAAAGAAATGCGTTTCCTCAGGACACAGCAGGCCCGGATAACGACGCAATAGGTCCCGCATCAAGGTAGTGCCCGACCGGACACACCCGACAATGAAAAGCGGGGTGTCGTCGGCCATTTGCGCCGTGCCGACAAGTGCTGGAACGGCTGATGGGGGGGGCTGATCGGGCATCACATCCTCTTGCGGCGTTGTGGTTGCGTTCCCCGACGGCACCCCGGCAACGCCTGCAAGACGATGGCGGCAAGGTCGGCGTCGGGGTCGAAAGGCAAGGCTGTGCCATTGGGGGCGGCGCGCACGGCCTCGCCCTGGGCACCAAGATCGAAGGCAAGGACGGGGAGACCGGTCGCCAACGCCTCGTGCGTGGTAAAGGAAAACGTTTCAGGCCAGATCGACGGGATCAGCCAGACACTCACCCGGTAGCGTGCGGCAATCGCGGGGATATCTTGCGGCGCATAGCTGCCGTGACAGGCCACCCCTTCGGGCAGGCCAAAAGCCGGATCAATATTGCCGATCAGAACCAGTGCCGGCCCGTTGTCGCGGCCATCCCCCGCCAGATGCCGGGCCAGATCACGCAGCACGCCGGCCCCTTTCTGGGCATTGATATTGCCAAGCACGGCCAATACCGGTTTCGGCCCGCGCGGTGGCGACACCGATGAGATCGGAACCCGCAACCGGTGTGGGGCCAGCACCAGACGGTCCTGCAGGTCGGGGTAAACCTGCGCCACGCGCACGCGGCTATCATCCGAGAAGACTGTCACCTCGCTGCATTGGGTCAAGAACTCTCGCCACGCGGATTGCCAGTCAACCAGCGACACGGGGCTGCCATCCGGACGTCGCGTGGCCTGTGCCGGGTCCCCTGAAATCGCCCCTTCCCGAAACCGCCCATCGGCCCCCAACAGGCAGTATGATGGGCTGATCGGAAAGAAATCGTGGATGCGCGCGGCCATCATGTCGGCCCGGCCCGGGCGGCGCAGGCTGGCCATCGCGGCAGGCAAGGCGACGGGATCTGGGTCGCCAACACCGCAGGAATAAATGATCTGCAGTTGTGCGATCGGGTCCAACAGCCGGCGAATGACGGCCAGATCATCGGTCGCGGCCATGCTGGTCTTGCGCAGGTGGTGCAGTTCCAGCCGCCAGCGCTGCGTCCCCCCGACCCGCAATACCAGCGCGACACCTGTCTGCGCCACCGCACCGGCGATCTCCGCCTCCAGCGCGAATTCGGCACCACCCCCCATGCCATGGGCAATGAACAGATGCACCGCGCCCCGCGCCGTCACCCCCGCATGGGCCAGTGCCAAGGCCATGCGCGGCGTCAGCAACGGGTCAGCGCGGACATAGCGCTGCACTTCCAGATCATAGGTTGGATAACGGGCGGCGATGATGGCGTTGTGACGGGCAACCAACGCCTTCTTCGTCGCCGCGCCAAAGCTTGCCCCCCCCCGGTGTTCCACGAAAACCGCAGGCTGGCACAGGTGCACACCGCCCAGCGCGCGGGTCCTCTGACACCAATCCACTTCTTCCCCATAGCCCTTCCCGAAGGCCCGATCAAACTGCGGAACACGATCAAGAAATACCCGGTTCATGGCCATGCAGAACCCGACCCCCGTCGGCGCGGCGGGTAGTGGCCCAACCCGGCCCAAGCCGGCGGCAACCGTATCGATGGTGTCGACGGCACCCGGGGGAATGGGCCGGCCTGTGCAAATCTTAGGGGTCGAGAAAATCTCGGCGTTGTTCGACATGGGCGTAACCGAGGCAACGCGCGGGTCCGCCTCCAACGGGCCCAGAAGGCGCGTGGCCCAGCCCCTGGGCACAAAGGCGTCGGCGTTAAGCAGGACCACGTGGCCCGCTCGGTTGCGCGCCACCGCCAGCCCCAGATTAGCCGCACCGACAAATCCAAGGTTTGTCGCGTTCTCCAGCAAGGTGACATCGGCAGGTCGCCGCCCCGCCCAGTCGCGCAGCCATGGCCGGACCCTGTCATCGGCCGACGCATCTTCCACCAGCACCAGATGCCATGGCAGATTGGTATGCCGGGCGATGCGCGCCAACACCTCCGGCAGCAGGTCAAAGGCATCATAGACGGGCATAACGATTGTGATCGGCCCGGTCCCACGCTGAACCTGCCCCCGGAACCAACTGTCATCCAACACGCCGTCAGGGGGCGGCCCGGCAAGACCAAGCGCCCGTTTCACGGCATCGCGGTCGATTTGCCGACCCCAAAGACCATAGCGGACCAAACCCGGACTGGCCCGCAACAACGCGCGGGCAAACCCGACCGGGCCGGGCGCGACCTGAGCGTCCGCATAGCGTGAATAAAGCGCGATCAAACGCGCGAACATCGGCACGCGGCGCAGGGGCCCAGACAGCCGGTGAAATGACGGCACGTGTTGCGGGCGACGGATTCCGGCGCGAACAGGCGGGGCCGTGGACGATGTTCTGATGCCCTGTTGCAAACTCTGCCCCTGCCTGTCTCATCACCGCCTCCGTTTACCGGGCCTTCACTAAGCCATTGTTAACACGGGGCGCAGATCACCTGCCCCGAGGGGAACACATGCCAGCGACGCGCGCACCTCTGACCATTTTGCTGGCAACCCATAACGGTGCCGCGCATCTGCCGGCGCAGCTTGCATCGCTGGCGGCACAGACGCATCGGGATTGGTCCTTGTTGGTCAGCGATGATGCCTCACGCGATTCGACGGGTGCTGTTCTGGCGGAATTCCAGGCCGCCCATGCGCACCGCCACGACATCCGCATCATTCAGGGGCCCGGTCGGGGGGCAGCGGCCAATTTCCTGCATTTGCTGGCCCACGCGCCACCCGATGGCCCCGTGGCACTTTGTGACCAAGATGACGTCTGGCTGCCGGGAAAACTGGCGCGGGCGATGGTGGTGGCGGGGGGCGCTATCGGCAGTGCAGCGGGGCCAATGGCCTATGGTGCGCAAAGCGTGGTGACCGACGCGCGCCTCCATCCCATCGGGCAGACGGATGCGCCCCGCCGTCCACCCTCGCTCGGCAATGCGTTGCTGCAGAATATTCTGGGGGGGCATGGAACGGTGTTGAACCCGGCCGCAGTGCGTATGCTGCAACAAGCCGGTCCCGTTGCGGTGCCATTTCATGACTGGTGGATTTACTTGTTGATGACTGCCGCGGGCGGTCACGTCATCATCGACCGCGCGGTGACCACGCTTTATCGGCAGCATCCGGGCAATGCGCTTGGCGCCAGTCGTGGCGGCGCCGCCCGTCTGAACCGGGCCGGGCAATTGATGAATCGCGATTATGGTGGCTGGTTAAGGGCGAACCTTGCGGCACTGGCCACAGCCGCCCCCTTGTTGACCCCGGCCGCCACCACACTGACACAGGCAACAACGCTGGCCTTGGGCCGTCCTGGCCCGGCCCGCGCCGCCACCATCGCACGGCTGGGCCTGCATCGTCAGACAGGCGCACAGACCGCCGCGGTTCTTGCGGCGATGGCATTGGGCCGGGTTTGATCAGTTGCAGGCCGGCGCGGGCCGCAGATGCCGACCAAGCGCACGATCTCTCAGGCGGCAATCCAATCGAAGAACCCGTCCCCGGCGCGGTGCCTTAGCCCACGGGCCATTTCGGCACCCAACGCGGCTCCATCGGCAATGAGCGCGGTCTGATCGTCGGTCAATACCTCGGATCCATCGGGCCGCAAGATCTCGCCGCGCAGGCGGATCGTCCCGCCATCCAGTTCTGCCAACCCGGCAATCGGTGTCTCGCAAGACCCGTCCAGCCCCCGCAAAAACGCACGTTCGGCCACCAACCGCTGGCCGGTTTCGAGATGATGGATCGCCTCCAGCATCATGGCTGCGCGCATGTCATCCGCACGCCGTTCAATGCCGATGGCCCCTTGTGCCACGGCAGGCAGCATATCTGTAACCGCAATCGCGGATTTCACCACATCTTCCATGCCCAACCGACGCAGGCCCGCCATTGCAAGAAACGTGGCATCAGCCACCCCGTCGTTCAGCTTCTTCATGCGCGTCTGCACGTTGCCGCGAAACTCGACCACGGCAAGATCCGGGCGACGCGCCATCAACTGCGCCCGACGGCGCAAACTGGATGTGCCGACCTGCGCGCCAACAGGCAAATCCGCCATCGCACCGTGGGTCAGCGACACGAACGCATCGCGCACATCTTCGCGGGGCAGGTACGTATCCAGCAACAGCCCACCGGGCTGGTCAACGGGCATATCCTTCATCGAATGAACCGCGATGTCGATCTTGCCCGCCAGCATGTCCTCTTCGATTTCCTTGGTGAACAGGCCTTTGCCGCCAATCTCTTTCAGGGGGCGGTCAAGCACCCGGTCACCTGTTGTCTTGATGACCACGATCTTGAACGCCTCGACCGGCAGATCAAATGCCTTCGCCAGCCTTTCCCGTGTCTCGTGTGCCTGCGCCAAAGCCAGCGGAGAGCCACGGGTGCCAATATTCAAAGGGTGAGCGGGAGAGGGCAAATCAATCGTCATTTCGCATTCCTACATGTGTCAACTTGTCTTGACAACGGGCCTGTGCTTGACAGTTCGGTGCCGCGACAAGACGTTAGGCGCGCAATTAAGGACGATCCGTATGACTGACAAGAAAACTCTCCTCCGCAGCCTCTCGGGCGAGGCCCTCGACACGCCGCCGGTCTGGCTGATGCGGCAGGCCGGCCGTTACCTGCCCGAATACCGCGAAACGCGGGCCGAGGCCGGGGACTTCTTGTCGCTGTGCTACAATTCCGATCTGGCCGCCGAGGTGACGCTGCAGCCGATCCGCCGCTATGGATTTGATGCGGCCATCATGTTTGCCGATATCTTGCTGCTGCCCGATGCGCTTGGCGCCGATGTCTGGTTTGTCACCGGCGAAGGGCCGCGCCTGTCCACCATCACCGATGCGGACGGTCTGGCCAAGATGAAGGGCAAGGATGATATCCACGATCATATGGCCCCCATCTACGAAACCTTGCGGATTCTAACGCGGGAATTGCCCAAGGAAACCACGTTGATCGGGTTTGCCGGCGCCCCTTGGACAGTCGCCACCTACATGATCGCGGGGCGCGGCACGCCCGATCAGGCCCCGGCTCACAAGCTACGCCAATCCGACCCCGCCACCTTCGATGCATTGATGGACCTTCTGACCGAATCCACGATCGAATATCTGTCGATGCAGGTGCAGGCCGGGGCCGAAGTCATCAAGATCTTCGATAGCTGGGCCGGGTCGCTGAAAGGTGATGCATTCACGAAATATGCTTTGGAACCCGCCAAGCGCATCATCACGGAACTCAAACGCCGCCACCCCGGTATCCCGGTTATCGCCTTCCCGCGCGAAGCGGGTGATGCCTATGTCGGATTTGCCAAGGCGGTTGGCGCCGATTGCCTGGCCATTGATACAAAGGTCGACGTCACTTGGGCCGCCACGCACCTGCAACCCGATAGCTGTGTACAAGGCAACCTTGACCCCAAGCACATGATCACCGGCGGGCAGGCACTGGTCGATGAAACGCGCCGCATCGTCGATGCCTTCAAGGGCGGGCCGCATATCTTCAACCTTGGTCATGGCATCACGCCCGAGGCTGACCCGGACAATGTGCATCTGCTGCTGGAAACGATCCGGGGCTAGGAATGCAAAAGGCCCGGCGCGTCGCGCCGGGCCTTTTCCTTGGCTGATCGCCAATCAGAACCGATAGTTGACGGAAATCGCGGCCGTCGTCGCCTCGACGTCCAGACCGCCCAGATCGAAGTCTTCGAACCGGTGATACAGCAGCTCCGCACCGACCGAAACGTTATCGGCCACCAGCATTTCGTAACCCAGACCGACGAAGTAGCCGTTGCTGTCGCCGACAGCAGGGTTTGAGGTTTGGGCGTAGGCGTAGCCAAGCGTCCCGTATACCCAACTGCGGTTCAGATCGGCACCGGCACGCAGGCCAACGCGCGTGACCGAATCCAACGTGGTCACACCGCCGATATCGATGTCGGAGGCGTCATATTGCAGGCCGCCACCGACGATGAAGTCGCCGAAGTCATAGTCGTAATAGGCCCGCAAACCATAAAGCGCGCCATCGCCTTCAAGAATGGCGGCGCCGCTTGTATCGACATTGCCATAACCCAATTGCAGACCGATTGACGGCCCGGTCCAGTCCATCCCGACGGGCGCGGGCTGCACGACGATTGGGGCGGGGGTGGGCGCAACCACCGGGCCCGATGCAAGTGCAGGCGCCGCCAGCAGGGCAAGCGTCGCAGTCAGTGTCACGAATTTCGTTTGCATTATCAATGTCCTTTCAGAACGTCCCAAGATGGTTTGGAATTCTACACCAGCAGCTAGGGGCACGCGTTGACATCACAACGGCCACACCAATCACGAAACCGCGAACAGGCGGAAAAGTTCCGATTGGTCGGCAAAGTCCTGCCGACATCGGTGATCTTGCAACACCGCGCCCCGACCGCTAAGCGCGTTGCATGACCCTTCCGGACCCCGCCGCCCTTGACGTGATCGCGCCCAACTTCAAGCGCCGCCTGTCGGGCGTGACATCCACCGTTGTGCGGTTGGTGCCGTTGCAGGCGCGCAGTATCGGCATTGCCGCCGTCGCCCCCGCCCTGCCCGACCATGTGCCGCAGATCAGCCTGCGGCAGCTTGTTTTGCTGCCACGCAACCGCCTGCGCGTATGGCACGCCCGGCGCAATTCCGAGATGCTGGCCGGACTGGCGTTCAAATACCTGCTGGGCAAGCGGTTCAAGCTGCTGTTCACCAGCGCATCACAACGGGCGCACACCGGATATTCCAAATGGCTGATCCGGCAGATGGACGCGGTAATATCCACATCTTCGCGGACCGCTGCCTACCTTGATCGCCCGTCAACTGTTATCCTGCACGGCATTGATATCGAAGGATTTTCCGCTCCATCCGACAAGGCCGCGCTGAAGGCGCAGATGGGCCTGCCACCCGGCCCGCTGATCGGGTGCTATGGCCGCATCCGGGCGCAAAAAGGGACCGACGTGTTTGTCGATGCCATGATCAAACTGCTTGCAGACCGCCCCGACGCCGCCGCCATCGTCATGGGCCGTGCAACCGAGAAACACATGGCGTTCGAACGCACGCTGCGCGACCGCGCGGCCGCCGCCGGATTGGCAGATCAGATCCTGTTCAAGCCCGAGGTGCCGGTGCATGACATCGCCAGATGGTATCAGGTGCTTGACCTGTTCATCGCGCCGCAACGATGGGAAGGCTTCGGCCTGACACCTCTGGAGGCGATGGCCTGCGAGGTGCCCACGGTCGCCACGACCGTCGGCGCGTTCGAGGAACTGATCGTGCCCGGCGAAACCGGGGCCCTGATCCCACCCGGCGATGTGGGAGCCATGACCGTAGCCGCCGCGGCCCTGCTGGATGACCCTGCCGAACGCGCGCGGCAGGCGGCGAACGCCCGGAACCACGTGACGGAGCATTTCCGCATCGAAGGCGAGGCGGCAGCAATCATCGCCGTCTACCAAGATCTGCTGTCAGACGGGAAATAGGTTACAAAAAATCGGCAAATCGCGATTCTTTGTAACCTTTAATGCGCGTTAACCCTTCAGGTCCACTTGGCGATCGGGGGCAGGCTCATCAAAACGGCGTTGGCGTCATGCCCCGTTTCCAGCCCGAATTTCGTGCCCCGGTCATAGACCAGATTATATTCCGCATAGAGCCCACGATGCACCAACTGCGTCTCCCGGTCGGCCTCGGTAAAGGGCTGATGCCGCCGGCGTTCCACGCACCCTACGAATGCCGGCAGAAACGCGCGGCCCACATCTTGCGTGAACGCGAAATCGGCGTTCCAGTCACCGGTGTTCAGATCATCATAAAAGATGCCGCCCACACCGCGGGCCCGCTTGCGATGCGGAACATAGAAATACTCGTCGGCCCACGCCTTGAAGCGGGGATAATAATCGTCTGAATGCCGATCGCAGTGGTCCTTCAGAACGTCATGGAAATACTGCGTATCCTCGGCATATTCGATGGCCGGGTTCAGGTCGGAACCGCCACCGAACCACCACGCCCCCGGGGTCCAGAACATGCGCGTATTCATGTGGACCGCGGGCACCTGCGGATTTTGCATGTGCGCCACAAGGCTGATGCCGCTGGCCCAGAAACGGGGGTCGTTGCCCATGCCGGGAACGCCGCGCGCGGCCATGGCCTTTTGCGCCCGTTCGCCCAGCACGCCGTAAACCGTGGACACGTTCACGCCAACCTTTTCGAACACACGACCGCCGCGCATCACGCTCATCAAGCCGCCGCCGGCGTCGCTACCGTCGTCCGAACCGCGGGTGGTCTCGCTGACGTCGAAGCGCCCCGGCGCGGCGTCGCCACCTTGGGTATCTTCAAGGCCCTCGAACGCGGCCACGATGTCATCACGAAGGCTGCGGAACCACGTCGCAACGCGGGACTTCTGGGTTTCGAACTGATCTGTCATGGTTGACCCTTTTCTTGCGTGATCAAGCTTTAGCAGGCCGCCGCACGGTGGTCACGCGACCGATTGACCGGGGCATTGCTGCAACAGGTAATCCACAGATGTTGGGGAGCGACGGGCAATAATCGCCAAATCTGCCGCACCGGATTCTTGCTGGTCAGAAAACTGCGCGGCTTGCAGCTTTACCATGGATTTCACTGGGAAATTCGCCTACCGTTGTCCAAACGCCGCAAAAGACGGCTCCCCAGAGGCAGTGAGCAGGTCTCGTGATACATCGACGGATTTCCTTGGCCCTTTTCGGGTTCGTTGCGCTGTTGTGCGTGGCGCTGACGGTTGGTGCGCCTGCACGCGCGGCGCCCTACGCAGCTATGGTCATGGATGCCCGCACCGGAGAGGTGCTCCATTCGCGCAACGCCGATACGCGCCTGCATCCCGCATCCCTCACCAAGATGATGACGCTATACATCGCGTTCGAGGCCATCCGGCTGGGCGAGATCGAATTGGACACGGTCGTGACGATCTCGGCCAACGCTGCTGCGGAACCGCCATCCGAACTGGGCCTGGTGGCGGGCTCGAGCATCCGGTTTCGCTATCTGATCCGGGCAGCGGCGATCCGTTCGGCAAATGATGCCGCAACCGCGATCGGCGAGGCCATCGAGGGGTCCGAGGCCGCATTCGCCCGCCGCATGAACCGCACCGCGCTGGCCCTTGGCATGAGCCGCACCACGTTTCGGAACGCGAACGGCCTGACCGAAGAGGGGCATCTGTCGACCGCCCATGACATGACGGTCATGGGACGTCGAATTTTCTACGACTATCCTCAGTATTATAACATCTTTTCGCGGCGGACCGCCGATGCGGGCATCGCCACCGTGCGCAACACCAACCGCGCGTTTCTGGACGCCTATCGTGGTGCAGACGGCATCAAGACGGGCTATACGCGCGCGGCGGGCTTCAATCTGGTCGCATCGGCGGAACGGGGCGAGGAACGGATTATCGCGACCGTTTTCGGCGGGCAATCCACGGCATGGCGAAACCAGCGGATCATGGAATTGCTGGACATGGGGTTTGAGCGCGCGCCGACCCATGCCGCCGTGCGGCGCCCCACCTTGCCGATCTATGACAACCTGCCGTTCGATCCCGACGCGCCACTCGCACCATCGGGCGGCAGCGGCGGCGGGGCCGTCGCGGTCAGCATGCGGCCGATACAACGCCCGTTGCGAACCCCTGCCCCCGCCCTGTTGGCGGCGATCGAAGATGCCGTTGGCGCGGCGCTTGAAGATATGGACGATGCGTCCGCGTCCGAGGAAACGCCCAGCGTGATACCCATTCCGGCACCCCGCCCCGCCACGCACAACGACGCCGAGGGCGAGCAACCGGCGCCAGAGATCGAAACCGCAGCCGTGCCGCCCGAGCCTGCCGTAACGCCCGCACCGGCGCCACGTCCGGAACCGACCGTTCTGGTCGCTAGCGCGGAACAGATCGAGCCCGAGATCGTGACCCGCGCCTCCTCAACCGGAAGCCGTCTGTTCGGCGTGTCGCTGGGGCGCTATCCGTCACACCACGCGGCCGAGCGTTTGCTGCTGCAAACCGCACTGGCCGAGATCGAAACATTCAACGAGGCGCTGCGCCGGGTCGTCGACAGGTCCGGCGGATACGAGGCGCGCTTTGCCGGAATGACCGAGGATCAGGCCACGCGCGCCTGCGCGCGCCTGTCGGCGCGCAGCATCAGTTGCGAGCCCTTTGGGCCCTGAGGCAGACCCCGCAGCCAACCGGCCACCAGCCCGCCATTCATTGATTCTGCAAATATGGCCCCGCCGGAGGCATCAGGGGCCTGCCGCGCAGCGCCTTGATCAGCCCTTTGGCGTGTCGTCATAATCGTCCCGCAAGATGCGATGCGCGTCACCATCCGGGTCGTCGAACTGTCCGCGCTTCAGCATCCAGAAGAAGAACCCCAGCCCCAGGAGCCCAAGGAACAGGGAGGCGGGGATCAAGATGCCAAGCACGTCCATACGCAGTTCCTATCTGAGCCTGAGGGCATTGAGCGATACCGTCAACGACGAGGACGACATCGCCAGCGCGGCAATCAACGGGCTGCACAGTCCGGCCATCGCAAAGGGCACGGCCAGCACGTTGTAGACCGTAGCGATGGAGAAATTCTCGCGGATGCGGGCGCGGGCTTTCACCGCCGTGTCCATCGCATCCGCGATGGGGGACAGATCGCGGCCCATCAAGACCATGTCGGATGCGGCACGCGCCGCATCCAGCGCGGACGCCGGCGAGATCGAGACATGCGCTGCCGCAAGCGCGGCCGTGTCATTCAGCCCGTCACCAACCATCAGCACCTTTGCGCCTTGCGCGGCCAGATCGGCGATCAACGCCGCCTTGTCTTGCGGCAGCGCCTCGGCGATCACCTCGTCAATTCCGATCTCGGCCGCGAAACGGCGCACGGCCCCCGCGCTGTCGCCGGAAATCAGCATGACCCGCTTGCCCTGCGCCCGAAGGCCCGCCACGGTCGCGGCGGCCCCGTCGCGCAGTGTATCGGTAAACCCGAAGGCGCGCGGTGCTGCCGCACCGATCTGCACGAAGGTGGCGGTATGATCCGGCGCATCGGCCCCCAGCCAGATGGCGCGCCCAAGACGCACAGTCTGATCGCGCCAGCGCCCCTTCACACCATAGCCCGGCACCTCGGTCAGATCGGACACGGCTGCCGGCTGGATGCCCCGCGCGATCAGGGCGGCGACCAGCGCGCGGGCCAGCGGATGCGCCGTCGCCTGCGCCAAGGCCAATGCGACGGCCAAGTCGTCCGGCGCGTGTTCGTCCAACCCAAACGGCGTGGGCTGGCCGGCGGTCAGGGTGCCGGTCTTGTCAAACACGACCGTATCAACCTCGGCCAGCCGCTCCATCGCGGTCCCGTCCTTGATCAGCATCCCCTTGCGAAACAGCCGCCCGGATGCGGCGGTGGTCACGGCCGGCACGGCCAGCCCAAGCGCGCAGGGACAGGTAATGATCAGGACCGCCGCCGCGATATTCAGCGCAAGACGCAGGTCTTGCGTGTAGATCCACCACCCGATGGCCGCGGCAAGAGACAAGATATGCACCCCCGGCGCATAGAGCTTCGCGGCCTGATCGGCGAGCGACGTGTAATTGTTGCGCCCCGCCTCGGCCACGGCGACCAGATCGGCGATGCGGTGCAACGCCGTATCGCGGCCCGCAGCGGTGACGCGGATGTTCAGCGGGCCGGTCAGATTGACCTCGCCCGCGCTGACGATCGACCCCGGACCGGCATAGGCCGGAAGGCTTTCGCCCGTCATCAGGGCGCGGTCGATCTCGGATTGGCCGTCTGTGACCACGCCATCGACGGGGATACCACCGCCGGGCTTCACGCGCACGATGTCACCGATGGCGATGTCGGCGACCGAGACGGTTTCTTCGCCCGCCGCCGTGACCCTCAGGGCGCGGGGAACCTCCAGCGCCGTCAGTTCCTGCGCGGCGGACCGGGCAGAGGCGCGGGTGCGATGGTCAAGATAGCGACCGGCCAACAGGAAGAAGCACAGTGAAATCGCCGCGTCGAAATAGGCGTGTTCACCGGAATGCATGGTTTCATAAAGCGAGGTGCCGACAGCCAGCAGGATGGCCAGCGATATCGGCACATCCATGTTAAGCCGATGCCCCCGCAACGCCCCCCAAGCCGAGGCATAGAAGGGCCGCCCACAAAAGATGACCGCCGGAATGGCGATCGCCGCCGATATCCAGTGCATCATGTCGCGGGTCGCATCCTCGGCACCGGACCAGACGGCAACCGACAACAACATCACGTTCATCATGGCAAAGAAGGCAACCGCCAGCCGCATCAGCAGGTCGCGCCCGGCCTGATCGGCCGCGGAGGAGGCCAGTTGGCCCGCGTCCAGTTCATGCGCCTCGTATCCGGCGGCCGCCAGCAAATCGGCCAGCATTTTGGCCGTGACCTCGGGGCTGGCGTCAATCGCGGCGCGGCGCAGCGTCAGGTTCACCCGTGCATCACTGACCCCCGGAACCGCCAGAAGCGCACGTTCCACGCCCGAAATGCAGCCCGCGCAATGGATCCCCGGCAGAGACAGCATCAGCCGCCCGATAACGGGTTTCGCCGCCATGCTTTCGGCCAGCGGGGCGGCTGCACAGGCCGGGCAAGCGGCGGGGTGGGCGTGTTCGAAGGTCGCGGTCAATTCTGATCCCGAAGGGTAAAGGTGATGTTGTGGCGATATTCGGTTCCATCCCGCGCGGTTCCCGTCAGCCGCAGCCGCCAACGACCGCGCGACACCTCGACCGGCGCGGTAAAGCCGCCGTTTACACGCGTCAGATCCAGCAATTGATCTTCGGTCTGGTTGGTCGGGCGCGTCAACAACGCGGTCAATTCCGCCGGGGCGACCGGCGCACCGTCATCATCGACCAACGTCAGGGTCAGCACGCCGTCCGCCACCGCGACCGACGCGTTCCAGCCCAAAGCCTCTTGCGCATCGCGGCGCGCGTCAAAGCTTTGGCTATCAGCGTAGGAGGAGCTGACCTCCAGCCCGGGAAAGGTGCTTATGGCGTTATAGGCCATGAACAGGTTGACCGCGATCATCGTGCCGAAGAAGGCAACCAGAATGGCAAGGAACTTGCGCCCGGTCAGTTCCCGGACAGGCTTTTGGGTGTCATGTGCCATGGTCATTCCGGTTCCCTTCCGAAGAACGTGGTGTCTTGATACGTGCGCGCGGTGGACCGCAGGTCTTCGACCCAGAAACGGAACTCGGTCCGTTCGGCACTGGCGGGGGCATCTTCGGGCCGCGCCGTGACATAAACCCGCTGCAATTGGATCGTGTCGGCGGGAACGTCGACGGTCAGCTGATTGGTGCCTTCCAGTTCGATTCGCAGCACATCGTCCGCGGCAAGTTCAATGCGGAACGTGCTGTCATCATGGCTCATGTTGCGGATGCGGATGTCATAGGTGTTGCGGATCGATCCGTCAGACAACATCACGTATTGCGGGTTGCGAACCGGGGCCACGGTCACGTCAATTTCGGACCGGATGAACAACATGACCACCAGCAGAATGCCAATGCCGGACCAAAGGGTGGTGTAAAGAATCGTGCGAGGCCGAAAGATATGTTTCCACACGCTGATCTTTTCGTTGCCGGCGCGCTCATTCGCCTCGTCCGTCAGGGCCATATAGTCGATCAGACCCCGTGGCTTGCCGATCTTGGTCATGATGTCATCACACGCGTCGATGCAAAGCGCGCAGGTGATGCACTCCAACTGTTGCCCGTCCCGAATGTCGATGCCCGTGGGGCACACGTTCACGCAGGCCATGCAGTCGATGCAATCGCCCATCTCCGCCGCGTCTTCCGCCTTGCGATGTTTGCCACGTGGTTCGCCCCGCCAGTCGCGGTAGGCGACGGTGATGGTCTGTTCATCCATCATCGCGGCCTGAATGCGCGGCCAAGGACACATGTAGATGCAGACCTGTTCGCGCATGAAGCCACCGAACACAAAGGTCGTTGCGGTCAGGACGGCGATTGTGGCGTAGGCAATGAACGCGGCCTGCCCGGTCAGCAGATCACGCAACAAGGTGGGCGCATCGGCGAAATAGAACACCCAAGCGCCGCCAGTGGCCACCGCGATCAGCAGCCAGACGATGTATTTGGTGATCCGCAGGCGGAATTTCTTGAAGTCCCAGTCCGCCTTCCAAAGGCGAAGCCGCGCGTTGCGGTCCCCCTCGATCCAGCGTTCGACCGCGAAAAAAAGATCGGTCCACACGGTCTGCGGACAGGAATAGCCGCACCAGACCCTGCCCAGCGCGGATGTGAACAGGAACAGGCCAAGACCCGCCATGATCAAAAGGCCCGCAACGAAATAGAACTCGTGCGGCCAGATCTCGATCCAGAAAAAGAAGAAGCGGCGATTCGCCATGTCGATCAGAACGGCTTGGTCGGGCAAAGCCGGGCCACGGTCCCACCGAATCCACGGCGTGATGTAATAGATCCCAAGGGTCACGGCCATGATGGCCCATTTCAGGTTGCGAAACCGCCCTTTGACCCGTTTGGGAAAGACGGGCTCACGGGAAGCGTAGAGCTTGGGGGCCCCTTCGGTCACACTCATTTGGAGATTCATCCTTGGGTTGTTCGTGTCCTGCGCCGGTCCCGTGTAGGACCTTGGGCAAAACATCTCTTTGACGTGGATCAAGCACGCCCGGATCACTGGGCCACATCAAGGAACTAGCACACAAAGACAAGAATTTCACCGGTCTGCGACTGGCTGTCGCAAGATGCTCAGGATGTTTTGGCAAACACCAGGAGTGGGGGCGTGGGGTCAACTGCGGTTAGGGTCGAGAATATCTGACTGTAGCCGTAATAGACCCCACCTGCGGCCCCGAAAATCATCAGGGCACCCACCGCCACGATCACCATCCATTCAATGGTGATACGATTCTGGAACTCTTTGAACTCGTGAAACACTACTGCAATAAACATGCGCACTCGTACTCTTTACCAACGGACTAAGCAGTGGCAGGCCAATGTGGCATCATTAGGCAAAATCTGGGTAATTGTCTGCGCTTCAAGACCTGTTTGGTCGGATCTTGGGGCAGAAGAAAGGCACCGATCCTGAAGGAAATGCGCGAACAGGATCAGGATCGGTGCCGGACCGGCGACCGGGAGGGGCCGCCGGAACCTGCTGTTTATTCGCCACCACCAAGGGAGTGGACGTAGACCGCCACGGCGCGCACTTCTGCCTCGGACAGGCGACCCGCATCTGACGCATCTGCCGACCACGGCGGCATCACGCCAAAGCGGGAATAGCGAACGGTATATTCGATCGCCTCTTCCGATCCGCCGTAAAGCCAGATTGCGTCGGTCAGGTTGGGCGCACCAAGGAATTGGTCCCCGGTGCCCTGATCGGTATGACACGCCGCGCAGTTGTTCAGGAAAACCTCTTCCCCTGCGGAAGCCAGCGTGGCCTCGGCCTCTTGCCCCGACATGTTGCGCACGTATTGCACAACCGACGCGATTTCGTCGTTCGTCAGGATTTCGTCAAAGGCCGTCATCTCCGAGTAATGGGCGTTGGGGTCATCTTCGTTGCGGATCCCGTGGCTAATGGTCAGGTGGATATCGTCAATCGTGCCGCCCCACAGCCAATCATCATCCAGCAGGTTCGGATACCCCGAGGCCTGCACACCCGCCGCGCCCGATCCGTGGCATTGCGAACACCAGCTTGCAAAGATCGCCGCGCCGCCCTGCACCGCATAGGCGTAAAGATCGGGGTTCGCATCAGGCGTGATGTCGCCAAGGGCCACCTCCTCCATCCGGGCAAGGATCGGGGCATTCGCGGCATCGACCTCGGCGATGTCGGCGGCAACTTCGGCCCGCGTGGAATACCCCAACAGACCGGCAGTCGCGCCGTTGATCAGGGGCCATGCCGGATAGGCGATGGTATATCCGATGCCCCAGACGATGCAGGCATAGAATGTCCAAAGCCACCAGCGCGGCATCGGGTTGTCGAACTCCTTGATGCCATCCCAGACGTGACCCGTGGTGTTGGGATCACCTTCTTGCAGGACCTGTTCGTTCGAGGTCTCGATTTTCTGGTCGGTCATGGCCGCGCCTCCGAATGCTGGTCGTCACCCGCCGGGCGATCGTCATAGAGGAAAGGGATTTGCGCCGTTTCTTGATGCACTTTGCGGCTGCCGGGCCGAAAGATGAAGGCGATCACCCCGACAAAGGCCGCAAGCATGAACATCATGCCCCAGCTGCCGGCAAAGACCCGCATGATTGTATAGGTATCTTCCATCACATAGGTCCTTTCTTACCGGCTTTCGTCAGGTGTGAAGGTCGAGAAATCGACCAACGTGCCCAACATCTGCAAATAGGCGATCAGCGCGTCCATTTCGGTCACAGCAGGGTTGCCGTCGAAATCACGCTGCTGCGCACCGGGGTAACGATCGATCACGCCGCCATCACCGAAATCCGTGGCTTGCTGGATGAAATCGAGGCTCGCGTTCTCGATCATGTCGGACGTGTAGGGCACGCCGACAATACGGTGTGTCGACATCAGATCGGCGATGTAGGTGGGCCGCAGCACGTTATCCGCAAGGAAAGCGTAGGGCGGCATCACCGATTCCGGAACCACCGATTGCGGATCCGTCAGGTGATCGACATGCCACGCGTCGGAATAGCGGCCACCGACACGCGCCAGATCCGGGCCCGTACGCTTGGACCCCCATTGGAACGGGTGATCATACTGCGATTCCGCCGCAAGGCTGTAGTGACCATAGCGTTCGACCTCGTCCCGCATGGGGCGGATCATCTGGCTGTGGCAGACATAGCAGCCTTCGCGGATGTAGATCTCGCGGCCCGCCAGTTCCAGCGGGGCGTAGGGGCGCATCCCCTCGACATCCTCGATCGTGTTTTCGAGGTAGAAGAGAGGCGCGATTTCCACGATCCCGCCGATGGTCACGACCAGAAAGCTGAGCGTCAGCAGCAAGGTCGCGTTGGTTTCGATCTTCTTATGACCGTCAAGAATTGCCATGGTCCGATCCCTTCTTATTCAGCCGGAGCCATGGCGGGGGCTTCGGCTTTCGCCGGGCCGCGCGTCACGGTCATCCAGAGGTTATAGGCCATGATCAGCGCACCGGAGAGGAACATGACCCCACCCAAACCGCGAACCACATACATCGGGAACTTGGCTTCCACCGTGTCGGCAAAGGAGTTCACCAAGAAGCCCTGCGCATCCACTTCACGCCACATCAGGCCCTCCATGATCCCCGTCACCCACATGGACGACGCATAAAGAACGATGCCGATGGTCGCCAACCAGTAGTGCCAGCTGACCAGACGCAGGGAATAGAGCCGCTGCCGGTTCCACAATTTCGGGAACAGGTAATACAGCATGCCGAAGGTGATCATGCCGTTCCAGCCAAGCGCGCCGGAATGCACGTGCCCGATGGTCCAGTCAGTATAGTGCGACAGGCTGTTGACCGCGCGGATCGACATCATCGGACCCTCGAAGGTCGACATGCCGTAGAACGCGACCGAGGTCACCATCATCCGCAACACCGGATCGGTGCGCAGCTTGTCCCATGCGCCCGACAGCGTCATCAGGCCGTTGATCATGCCGCCCCAGCTGGGCATCCACAGGATGATCGAGAACACCATGCCAAGGGTCGAGGCCCAATCCGGCAACGCAGTATAGTGCAGATGGTGCGGGCCCGCCCAGATATACAGAAAGATCAGCGCCCAGAAGTGGATGATCGACAGCTTGTAGGAATAAACCGGACGCTCGGCCTGCTTGGGAATGAAATAGTACATCATCCCCAGAAAGCCTGCGGTCAGGAAGAAGCCCACCGCGTTATGGCCATACCACCACTGCGTCATCGCGCTTTGCACGCCCGACATCACCTGCACCGAACGCGACCCGAAGATCGACACCGGAACCGACATGTTGTTGACCACATGCAACATGGCAACGGTCACGATGAAGGCCAGCAAGAACCAGTTTGCCACGTAGATGTGCGGCTCTTTCCGGTTCAGGAGCGTCCCCACGAAGACGGCCAGAAACGCGACCCAAACAACTGTCAGCCACAAATCGACGTACCATTCGGGTTCAGCGTATTCGAGGCCCTGCGTTGCGCCCATCACATACCCGGTGGCAGCCAGAACGATGAAGAACTGATACCCCCAGAACACGAACCACGTCAGGTTGCCGCCCCAAAGCCGCGCGGCACTGGTGCGCTGCACGATATAGAAGGACGCCGCCAACAGCGCATTGCCCCCAAACGCGAAGATAACCGCCGAGGTGTGCAACGGCCGCAAGCGTCCGAAGTTCAGATACCCCTGCGACCAGTCGAAGTTGAGCTGCGGGTAAGCCAGTTGGAACGCGATGACGACGCCCACCAGAAAGCCCGTAATGCCCCAAAAGACAGTGGCAATCGCCGCTGCCTTGACCGGGCCATCCATATATTCGTGGGTTGGCACCGGCATCACCGGTTCGCCCGTGCGGCGCAGCTGATACAAAAACAGCCCGCCCGCAGTGATCATAACCAGGACCATGTGCACCATATACGGCACGTCCCGGGCGTAATTGGCAGCAATGGCGGCGCATAGCGTCACCAGGCCAAGGATCAGGAGCTTTACGTAATCAAGCATTGATCGTCCCTTCATCGTGCTCCGGTTCAGGACTGTCAGAGCCATCCGGAGCTGTTCCATCTGCACCCCTCATGGCCCGGAAGACCCGGCAACGGCTTTGATCCATGTCAATCGCGAGGCACGATTGTATTGAGGCACGTCAATGCGTGGCGCGCGCGCAGGGAATAGACTTGGCGCAGAACACAAAAGGCGGAGGGTGCCATGAGCTATAAGACAATCCTGACGATCCTGACTGATACCGACCAAGTCGCGGAAGTGCTGCCGCACGCCATCGCTTTTGCGGAAGACGTCGGTGCGCATCTGGACGTGCTATGCCTTGGCATCGATCGTACGCAGGTGGGGTATTATTACGCCGGGGCAACGGCCGTGATTTATCAGGAAACACTGGCCCAAGCGCAGGAAGCGGCGACCGAGGTCGAAGCGGCGGCGCGTACCTATCTGAGCAGGACCGACATACCATGGGGCATCGAGGCGCTGGTGGCGCAATCGGCCAACATCGGCGTGCTTGTCGCGCGCCATGCACGATTTTCCGATCTGGTGATCTTGCCAAAGCCATACGGAAAGGAACAACCCAGCGATGCCCCGATCCTGATCGAGGCGGCGTTGTTCCATGGGCGTGCGCCCGTTCTGGTATTGGCGGACAAGGCCGCTCTTACGGCATCCCCGCGCCGGGTCGTCGTTGCATGGAACGAGTCAGAGGAGGCGCTGGTTGCCGCGCGCCGCGCGCTGCCGCTGCTGAAGGCCGCGGAACTGGTGGACATCTTGATCGTCGCGCCCGAACGCCACCCCGCGAACATGACCGATCCGGGTGCGGAACTAAGCCGCATGCTCACTCGGCACGGAGTGAAGGTTGAGGTGACGATCGCGCCCCAGACCCTGCCGCGCGTGTCCGAGGTGATCAACCGCCACGTCACCGATACCGGTGCCGACATGGTGGTGATGGGGGCCTATGGCCATTCCCGTTTCCGCGAGGCAATCTTGGGCGGGGCAACCCGTAATCAGTTGGAACATGCCGCCGTTCCAGTGCTGATGGCACACTGATCTGGCATAAATGCTACACCCGCAGCGCCCCGCCGAACCGCGGGGCGTTCTGCATTTCAGCGCGGGTAATTGATCAGCCCAAGGCGCGTCAAAACTTGTGGCACCGCACCTCGGCGGGCCGCGACGACAGCCGGCAACGCAAATACGCCAGTCCCCAAGGTAACCCTAGACCGGCATGCCGCCATCGTTGTCATCCCCGGTTTCATCCAGAAGCAGAACGAAATCGGGGATCACGATCATGCGCTTGCCCTCCAGCCGGATGACACCGTCGCGCTTCAGCGCAGACATCTGACGACTGACCGTTTCCAGTGTCAGACCAAGGTAATCGGACATAGCTTCGCGCGTCAGGGGCAGGTTGAACGCCACTTCCCCGCTTGGGTCACTGGATTGGATGGTCGCATCACGGCGGGCGATGATCGCAAGGAAACTGGCGATCTTTTCGCGCGCTGTCTTGCGGCCCAGAAGCAACATCCACTCCCGCGCGGCGTCCAGTTCATCCAACGTCATTTCCAGCAGGCGCTGGCTGATGTGAGGCGTGTTGATCAACATGTCCTGAAACGGCACACGGCGGAAACAGCACAGCGTCACATCCGTGGTCGCGGTCACGTCATAGGCCACGGTTTCGCGGTTCGGACGCCCCAGAAAATCCGACGGCAGCAGCAGGCCCACCATCTGGCGGCGTCCGTCTTCCATGGTCTGGGACAAGGACGCGACCCCGTTCACCACCGATGCCACGAAATCCATCTTGTCGCCGGCCCACACGATCGTCTGTCCGGCCGCATAGCTGCGATAATACTTTATCGCCTCCAGCGTCTCCAGCTCATCGGTTTCACAGCGCGCGCAAACGGCACGGTGTCGGATCGGGCATTGGGCGCATTCCAGATTAGGAACGGCAAGTTGGCGATTGGGCATGGTCGTTCCCTGCAAGCCATCAAAAAATTCGGGTGCTTGATCTGTATCAAAGCGGTCGCACGTTTCCATTCTGATACTATTCCAATGAATCAGCTTTCGCAACTTCGCCGCCTTGGACTTTTCGATGCCAAAGTGCCGCGCTACACCAGTTATCCACCGGCCACGAAGTTCTCGAACGACGTGAATGGGGCAAGATATGCTGACTGGATCAGGTCCATACCCGCCGGGTCACGGATATCGGTCTATGTGCATGTGCCGTTTTGCCGCCGCTTGTGCTGGTTCTGCGCCTGCCGGACCCAAGGTATGCGGTCGGACGGGCCGGTGCACGCCTATCTGGGCACCCTGAAACAGGAAATCGCCACCCTGTCGCGGATGTTGCCCCCGGATGTTGAGGTTGCGCGCATCCATTGGGGTGGTGGCACCCCGACGCTCTTGGCCCCCGACATGATGACGGATCTGTCTCAGGCGCTGCATGCTGCCTTTCCCGTTGCCGATCAGGCCGAATTCTCGGTCGAGATCGACCCGAACGAGATCGACGGGGCGCGGCTGGATGCCTTGGCCACGGCGGGGATGAACCGCGCCTCGATCGGGGTGCAGGATTTCGACCCCGAAATCCAACAGATCATCGGGCGCGTGCAAAGCTATGAGGTGACGCGCAACGCGGTCGAGGGGCTGCGCGCGCGCGGGATCACCTCGTTGAATGCCGATATCCTTTTCGGCCTCCCGAAACAGACGCGCACCCGCATTTCCGAAACGGTGCAGATGCTGCTCACGCTCGCCCCTGACCGGGTGGCGCTTTATGGCTATGCGCATGTGCCATGGATGGCCAAACGCCAATCGATGATCCCAACCGAGACCCTGCCGAGCCCCGAAGAACGGCTGGCCCTGTTCGAGACCGCGCGGCGGCTGTTCTTGTGGGATGATTACGCCGAAATCGGGATTGACCATTTCGCGCGCCATGATGATGCGCTGGCCCATGCCGCAGGTACGGGAAACCTGCGCCGGAATTTCCAAGGCTATACCGATGACGGCTGCGATGTGCTGTTGGGTCTGGGGGCTTCGGCGATTTCCCAATTCCCGCAAGGTTATGCGCAAAACGCCAGCGGCACAGCCGATTACCAGCGCGCCGTGCGATCAGGCGTCTTGGCAACGGGTCGGGGTCATGTCTTCAAGGGTCAAGACCGCCTGCGCGCCCGCATCATCGAGGCGTTGATGTGCGATTTCCGCGTTAAGACGACGGCCCTGATGCACGACTTCGACGTCCCCGCCGACACCTTGACTGCGATGTATGCCAAGGCTGCCCAAGCCTTTCCCGGCATGGTCCGGGCGGATGCAGGCGGGCTGGAAATTTTGCCCGAAGGCAAACCACTGACCCGGATGATCGCGCGTGCCTTCGATGCCTACGAGATGCACGCGGAAGGCCATTCCTCGGCCATCTGAGCCGTGGCGCACCCGACGCCCGGTGGCCTCAACCCGTTGGGCCATCGGCGGCGGGCAATTCGCCAAAGGCCGCGCGCATCAACTCGCGGGTATAGTCGTTGCGCGGATGACGGAACAACTGGTCGGCATCGCCGGTTTCCACGACGTCACCCTGCTTCATCACGATGACCTTGTGGCTCAGCGCCCGCACCACCCTCAGATCGTGCGAGATGAACAGATAGGCCAACCCGTGCCGCCGCTGCAGATCGCGCAACAGTTCCACGATCTGCACCTGAACGGTCATGTCCAGCGCACTGGTCGGTTCATCCAGAACCACCAGTTTCGGGCGCAAGATCATGGCCCGTGCAATCGCGATGCGCTGCCGCTGCCCCCCCGAAAATTCGTGCGGATAGCGGTGCATCATCACCGGATCCAACCCGACCTCTGCCAGAATTTCGGCCACCTGTTCGCGGTGCCTCGCACGCGGCACACCCTGCACGCCAAGGCCCTCGGCGACGATCTGTTCCACCGTCATCCGCGGGCTGAGCGACCCGTAGGGATCTTGAAACACAATCTGCATGTCACGCCGCAGTGGCCGCATGTCGCGCGATTTCAGCCCCTGCAGGTCGCGCCCCATGAACGCGACCGGCCCCTGCGAGGAGATCAGCCGCATGATCGCCAAAGCCAGCGTCGTCTTGCCCGATCCGCTTTCGCCGACCACCCCAAGTGTTTCACCGGCCCGCACGCTGATAGTGGCCGCGTTCACCGCCTTCACATAGCCGGCAGTGCGCCGCAGCAGCCCGCGCTGGATGGGAAACCACACACGCAGGTCGCGCGTGTTGACGATTTCGGGCGCGCCTTCGGGTACCGGATCGGGACGGCCTGACGGTTCCGCCGCCAGAAGCGTGCGGGTATACGCGTGCGTGGGGTTGGCGAAAATCTCGGCGGTGCGGCCCTGCTCCACGATCTCGCCGCCCTGCATCACGCAAACCCTGTCGGCAATCCGGCGCACGATACCCAGATCATGCGTGATGAACAGCAGGCTCATGCCTTCGCTGCGTTTCAGTTCGGCCAACAGTTCCAGAATCTGCGCCTGAATGGTGACATCCAGCGCCGTTGTCGGTTCGTCGGCGATCAACAGGTCGGGTCCATTGGCCAGCGCCATGGCGATCATCACGCGCTGGCGTTGCCCGCCCGACAATTGGTGCGGATAACTGTCTAGCCGGGTTTCGGGGTCGCGGATGCCCACCTTGATCAACAACTCGATGATGCGCGCCCGCACCGCCGCACCGCGCAGCCCCTGATGCAGCGTGATGCTTTCGGCCAACTGCTTTTCCAGCGTGTGCAACGGGTTCAGCGATGTCATCGGCTCCTGAAAGATGAAACTGATGTCGTTGCCGCGCACCCTGCGCAGTTCGCTTTCCTGCGCGCCGATCATTTCCTTGCCGGCATAGGTCACTGACCCGGTCACCGTGGGGTCGCCGGGCACAAGGTCGACCGTCGACAGCGCGGTGACCGATTTTCCGGACCCGGATTCGCCCACCAGCGCCACCGTTTCCCCCCGGTCCACATGGAACGTCACGCCACGCACCGCATGAGTGGTCTTGCCGTCCTGGGTGAACGACACGCTCAGGTTGTTGACGTCCAGCAAGGTCATTGAAAGGTCTTTCGGGGGTCGAATGCATCGCGGATGCCTTCGAAAATGAAGACCAGAAGCGACAGCATGATCGCAAAGGTGAAGAACGCGGTGAAGGCCAGCCACGGCGCCTGCAGGTTGTTTTTGGCCTGCAGGGTCATTTCGCCCAGCGATGGCGCCGATGACGGCAACCCGAAGCCCAGAAAATCAAGGCTGGCCAACGCGCCGATGGTGCCCGTGACGATGAAGGGCAGAAACGTCAATGTCGCGACCATGGCATTGGGCAACACGTGGCGATACATGATCGTGCCATTCCCGACGCCCAGCGCGCGGGCCGCCCGCACCTATTCGAAATTGCGGGCACGCAGGAACTCGGCCCGCACCACACCCACCAGCCCCGTCCACCCGAACAGCACCATCAAAAAGACCAGCAGCCAGAAATTCATCGAGAAGATCGCCGACAGGATGATGATCACGAACAGCGACGGCGTGGCATTCCATATCTCGATGATCCGTTGAAAGATCAGGTCCGTGATCCCGCCGAAATAACCCTGCACGGCCCCCGCCGCCATGCCCAGAACGGTGGTGCAGAACGTAACCACCAGCGCAAAGCTGATGGACAGGCGAAAGCCATAGATGACGCGGGCCAGCACATCGCGCGCGGTGTCGTCGGTGCCCAGCCAATGGTCCGCATCGGGCGCGGACGGGGCCGACCCGCCGATATCGTTCACCGTGTTGTAGCTGTAGGGCACGATCGGCCACAGCAGCCACCCGGTCGTGATAGCCTGCCCGTCCAACTCGCCGTCCTGCGCATCGGCAATCACGTCTTCGGGGTCATCCCAGCAGGCTTCGGCCCCGGCGGCGATGATCAGGCATTGCACCTCGATATCGCGGTAGACGGCTTCGGTGCGGAAATCGCCCCCGAACTGGGTTTCAGGGTAGAAGCTGAAGATCGGCGTATACCATTCGCCTTCATAACTGACGAGCAGCGGGCGATCGTTGGCGATGACTTCCGCGAACAGTGACAGACCGTAAAGGACGGAGAAGATGATCAGGGACCAAACCGCGCGGCGGTTGGCCCGGAAGTTGCGCAAACGGCGTTTGTTCAGCGGCGATGGTGTGAACCAGCCGCGCGCCGGTTCCGGCGGCACTAGTGGTGATGTGCCACCCGGTTGCGGTGCGGGCGAGATGTCGGGGGGCGTGTCAGGCATGGCCATGGCTCATGTCTCCCGACTGTTGAAATCGATGCGCGGGTCGATCCAGACATACATCAGATCCGACAGGATGTTCACGATCAGTCCGATAATCCCGAACACGAACAGGGTGCCGAAAATCACCGGGTAGTCACGGCGCACGGCGGCCTCGAACGCCAATCGGCCCAGCCCATCCAGCGAAAAGATGGTCTCGATGATCAGGCTGCCACCAAAGAACACGCCGACGAACACGGCCGGAAATCCGGCAATCACGATCAGCATCGCGTTGCGGAACACATGACGGTACAGCACCTGCGTCTCTGACAGGCCCTTGGCTTTCGCGGTCATCACATACAGTTTCTTGATCTCGTCCAGAAAACTGTTCTTGGTCAGCAGGGTCAGGGTGGCGAATGCCGAAATTGTCGATGCCAGCACCGGCAGGGTGATGTGCCAGAAGTAATCTCCAATCTGGTGCAGCACCCCGAAACTGTCCCAGTTTTCCGATGTCAGGCCCCGCAACGGGAAGATCTGGAAATACCGCCCGCCCGCAAACAGGACCAACAGCAGAATGGCGAACAGGAAACCGGGGATGGCGTAGGCCACGATGATGATCCCGCTTGTCCATGTATCGAACGGGCTTCCGTCGCGCACCGCCTTGCGAATGCCCAGCGGGATCGACACGAGGTAGGCGATCAGGGTCGACCACAGCCCCAGAGAGATGGAAACCGGCATCTTTTCGATCACCAGTTCCACAACCGAGGCCGACCGGAAATAGCTCTCGCCGAAGTCGAACCGCATGTAGTCCCACATCATGATGAGGAACCGTTCACCGGCGGGAATGGGCTCGGCCACGCAATCATCCGACGCCAGATCGGGTTCGCCTTCATATCCTTCGGCACAGACGATCCGGGAAAAGTTGAACTGCACCTCAAGCTCGGCCAGAAATTGCGGCGGCAGTCCACGGCTTCCTTGGTAGTTGTTATCCGCCTCACTGATCCCGCCGCTTTCATTGCCCGCCCCTGAGATACCCGCGAACACATCGCCATCGCCTTCAAGCTGGGCAAGCACCTGTTCGATCGGACCGCCGGGCACGAACTGCGTCAGAATGAAGTTCACCATCATGACCCCCAGAAGGGTCGGAATGATCAACAACAGCCGTCTGATGATATAGGCGCCCATACCGGGTCAGAACGCCCCTTGCGCGCGTAACGCGGCCTCGGCTTCGGGATCGATCCACCAGAAGTCAAGGAAACCAAGCGCGAAGGGGGGCAGCGTTTCGGGATAACGATACATGTCGTAATAGCTGACCCAGTGGTTGGGGTTATACCATTGCCCGATGCGGATCATCTTGGCCCGCAGGACGCGGTCCAGCGCCGATACCGCAACGTTCAGTTCGGCCTGCGTTTCCGCGCCGATCACGATTTCCAACAACTGATCGACCCCTTCATCCGCCAGACCGGGCACGTTGAACAACGCCTCGTCGGCGCCAAGCGTGCCGAAATACTGACGCAGGCCGGATCCGGGCTCATACCCCATCGGGAAATGGTCGGTGACGATATCGAAATCCTGATCACGCTGGCGCTGGCTCAATTGGGCAGGGTCCACGCGGTTCAGGCTGGCATCCACACCGATGGCGCGCAGGTTTTCGACATAGGGGTTGATGATTCGGTCAAACAGCGGGCTGGCATTCAGGAACTCCACCGTCAGCAATTCACCGGCCGCGTTGCGGCGCATGCCGTCGCTGTCGACTTCCCAGCCGGCTTCGTCCAGCAAGTTGCCGGCCCGGCGCGCCTGACGGCGGTCAAGGGTGCGTTCCGGATCCGATGGCGGCACGCTGAACACCTCCTCGGTGAACACGCGTTCGGGCAGCAGATCGCGCAGCGGTTCCAGAATGGCCAGTTCCGCCTCCGATGGCATACCCGTTGCCGCAAGTTCGGTGTTTTCCCAAAAGCTGATGTTCTGCCGGTAAAGCCCGTAGAACAGGGTCGCATTCGTCCACTCGAAGTTGAACATCAGCGTCAGGGCTTCGCGCACGCGCGGGTCGGAAAACCGGTCTTCGCGCAGATTGATCATGAAGCTCTGCCCGCTGGAGATCGTGCCGTCCGGCAGTTCCTCGCGCAGAACAATGCCCTGATCAAGCTTGGGGAAATCATAGGCCGTGGCCCACGTCGCGCTGCTGCTTTCCTGCCGGAAGGTATAGTTTCCTGCGGTGAACCCTTCGAAGGCCGCGATGGCATCACCGTAATATTCAACGCGAATGCTGTCAAAGTTGTGCCGCCCGCGATTGATCGGCATGTCATTGCCCCAATAGTCGCGGTTGCGGGCGATCACGACGCGCTGGCCGGGCACAACCTCGTCCAACACGTAGGGCGCGGACCCCACCAGCGGCACAAGGCGGCTTTCGTTGAAGGCCAGCCCCGAGGCCTCATGACTGGCCCGGCTGAAGACGGGCAAACCGCCCGCCGCCTCGATCCGGCCGCGCAACGGGGCGTCGGGGTTGAAATCGAACCGGATGCGGCGGTCGTCCAGCGTCTGCGCCCCGGCAACCGTCATGGGAAGCGAGGCGCGGAAACTCGGCAGGCCTTCGTCCCGCTGAATCTCGTAGGAAAACAGCACGTCATCCGCCGTCACCGGCGTGCCGTCCGAAAACATCGCCCCCTCACGGATGGTGAAGATGACGTAGGATCGATCTTCGGGGTAGGCGATCGTTTCCGCCAACAGCCCATAGGATTCGCCGATGGTGTCCGCCGTCGATTCCAGCAGTGATTCAAAAAAGAAACTCGACAACACCGCCGCGTTGCCGATGTTCGTATACGGATGCAGGCTGTCGAACGATCCGCTGGACCACGAAAACGACATCTCGCCACCCTGCGGTGCATCGGGGTTCACGTAATTCAGATGCGGATAATCCGCCGGGTAGGTCAGTTCCCCGAAGGTCGAAACCCCGTGTGTCACGATCAGATCGTCCTGCGCCCGCAGGCCAAGCGCGGTCCCGGCCCAGATCAACGCCGCCAGCATCAGGGGCGCGGCCATTGCCCGTGGCATGACGGTGGCGCGCATGGCGCGCGTTGCAGTGGCGGGGCGGTTATGCATCGCGGATCTCCGGTGTTGGACGGCTCGTTACCCATTGATGTGGGTCTTGGCAGGTTAAGGACCACCCCCCACACCATTCAAGTTGAGAATGCGTGATCAGCCGCGATTTCACGTGATGCCAAAGAAAAAGCCGCCCCGAAGAGCGGCTTTGTTCAGCGGCACGAAACCAAGATCAATTATCGAGGCTGTCGAGATAGGCGATCAGGTTCGCCCGATCCTCGATATCGGCCATGCCGTTATAGGCCATCGCGGTGCCCGGCGCATACTGGCGCGGGTTCTGGATGAAGGAAGAGATGTTTTCCGGTGTCCACTCACCCGTCGTGGCCAGAAGACCGTCGGAATAGCTGAACCCTTCAGCCGCGTGCTTGGGGCGGTTCACGACGCCATAGAGATAAGGACCAACGCCGTTATCGCCTGCTTCCAGCGAATGGCAGGCGGCGCATTGGCGGAACAGGCGTTCGCCCGCGCCGGCATCGGCAACCGCATAGACATCGGCAAATGCAACCTCAACCACTTCCTCGGCCGGGCCTTCATCGTCCGATCCCGTATCGATCGAATATCCGGCCACATGCTCTTCGTCATGGCTGGCGATATCGTAAAGGCCACTGGCTGCCCAGTTACCCAGCAAGAAAATCAACAATGCGGCACACAGGGCGCCGCCGGCTTTGGTGATCGTCATCGTGTCAAACATGGTGGTTCCCGTCACAGTCGCGCGTTTCCCGGTATGTATGGCTTTTCTTTAGGGGGTGGCAAGGGTAGCACTCCGCGACGAAACGCCCATTTGGAAGAAATTCGCCATGACAGCCCGCATTGCATTCCAAGGAGAGCCGGGGGCCTACTCCCATCAGGCTTGCCACGACGCCCGCCCGCAGATGGAGGCGCTCGCCTGCGCCACCTTTGAAGATGCGATAGACGCGGTCCGCGACGGACGCGCCGAAATGGCGATGCTGCCCGTCGAAAATTCGACCTATGGCCGGGTGGCCGACATTCATCACCTGTTGCCCGACAGCGGCCTGCATATCGTGGAAGAGGCGTTCGTGCGGGTCCACATCAACCTTTTGGGCGTCAAGGGCGCGACATTGGCCGATGTGAAATCCGCCATGAGCCATACCGTCTTGCTTGGCCAATGCCGTGGCTTTCTGCGTGAACACGGGCTGCAGGGCGTCATTGGGGCCGATACCGCAGGCTCGGCGCAGATTGTGGCCGAACGCGGCGACAAGGCGCAGGCCGCGCTAGCGTCGGAACTGGCCGGAGAGATCTACGGCCTTGATGTGCTTGCCCGCCATATCGAGGATCACGACCGCAACACCACCCGCTTCCTGCTGATGTCGCCCGAGGCCAACATGACCCGGCGGGCCGATCACATGATGACCAGCTTCGTGTTTCGCGTCCGCAACATCCCCGCCGCGCTCTACAAGGCGATGGGCGGGTTTGCGACCAATGGCGTCAACATGACCAAGCTCGAATCCTACATGGTCGGCGGCAGTTTCACCGCCACGCAGTTCTATGCCGATATCGAGGGCCACCCCGAAGACGCGCCCGTGCAGCGCGCACTGGAGGAACTGGCCTATTTCTGTTCCGAACTGCGCGTATTGGGCACCTACCCGGCAGATCGCGCGCGGGATTGATCCGGAACGCGCCGCGATGATCACGCCGATCCTTCTGCTTTGCCTGTCACTTGTGGGGCTGGTCGCCGCGATACTCGTTCCCGGCATGTCCGATCTGTTGCTGCTGGCGGTGCCCAGTACGGTCGCCAGTCTGATCCTTCTGCTGACTGGCTGGCGCAAGCGCGGCGGGCGCGAGGTCCCGAACTGGGTGGTGCTTGACGGGTCGAACGTGATGCACTGGAAGGACGGGACCGCGCAGATCGAAACCGTGCGCGACGTGATCAACGCCCTGACCCGCGCCGGTTTCACGCCCGGCGTCGTGTTCGACGCCAACGCGGGCCACAAGCTGCAGGGCAGTTATCTGAATGACCGGACGCTATCGCGACAGCTTGGCCTGCCGCGCGACCGTGTCATGGTCGTGCCGCGCGGCGAACCCGCCGATCCCCGCATTCTGGAAGCCGCGCGCGACTATGGCGCGCGGATCGTGACCAACGATCGGTTTCGTGACTGGGCGGCGATCCACCCCGAAGTGCACACGGCCGGGCACCTGATCACGGGCGGCTACCATAACGGCAAGCTGTGGCTGTCGCTGGACGGGGCCGCCGCACCCCAACCGCTTGCGCATTCGTGATCAACGGTTTTAGGTGGCCATGTTCCCCGAACGGATGGCCCGATGAACCCCTTGCGCGGCATTGCCCTCAAAATAAGCTCGGTCTGCGTGTTCATGGCCATGGCGTCATTGATCAAGGCGGTGTCCGACACGATCCCGCCCGGTCAGGCCGTGTTCTTCCGCTCGCTTTTTGCCACGCCGGTCATCGTCATCTGGCTGTTGTGGCGTCACGAGTTGCACATCGGCCTGCGCACCAAGAACCCGATGGGGCATGTCTGGCGCGGACTGGTTGGCACGACGTCGATGTTTCTGGGCTTTGCCGGGTTGGGCTTGCTTCCCCTGCCCGAGGTCACGGCCATCGGCTATGCCTCGCCCTTGTTGGTGGTCATCTTTGCCGCAATGTTTCTTGGTGAAAACGTGCGCGCCTTTCGCCTGTCCATGGTCGCCATGGGCATGGTCGGCGTGTTGATCGTGCTTTCGCCGCGCATCGGCATGGACCCGTCCCAAGCTGACGCGCGCGAAACCCTTGGTGCCGTCATCGTCTTGCTGAGCGCGGTCTGCGCGGCCCTTGCACAGGTTTTCGTGCGTCGACTGGTGAAGACCGAGGGGACTGCGGCAATCGTTTTCTGGTTCTCGATCACCGCAACGCTGATGTCCCTGCTCAGCCTGCCTTGGGGCTGGGCCATGCCCACAAGCGCGCAGGCGATCATGCTGGTCTCTGCCGGGCTTCTGGGTGGCGTCGGGCAGATCTTGCTGACCTCCAGCTACCGCCTTGCCGATGCGTCGTTGATCGCGCCCTTCGAATATACCTCGATGTTGCTGGCGCTGACTGTCGGCTATGTCGTCTTTGACGAGGTCCCCACCGTCACGATGCTCGCCGGGGCCGCCGTGGTGGTCAGCGCGGGCGTAGCCATCATCTTGCGCGAACACCATCTGGGGTTGGAACGGTCACGCCAGCGCAAGGCGATGCCGCCTCCCGGCGGGGTCTAGCCGCGCTGCTGGCGCCGCAACGCCGCCTCGATCGCGTCGCCTTGTCGGGCAAGCACGCCGGTCATGCGTTGCAGCACGCGCCCACGGGCCAATTTCAGGGTCTGCAAGATCAGCCGGGCAGTCAACGTGTCTGGTCGCAACTCAAGGATCATGCCGACGCGGGTCATGGTGCTGCTCAACTCGACAAAAGTCATCTCAAGCTGACAATCCATTCCGCCAACGCGGCTGTCGACAACCACGGAATCTTGTGGCGTCAGGGTCGTGACGCGCGCCGCGATGGCCCGCGTTTTGCCCCGCACCTGCACCGCGCCACGCCATTCGACACCCGCGCTGGCGCGGGTCCAGTTGTCCACCCGGCGCAATTCCGCCCCGCGCCCCTTGGCATCCGCCTCGAAGCTGGTGAAATCTGTCATGTGCGCGAACACCATGTCGATGGGCGCGCCGATATCCTCGGCCACCTTGAATTTCATGACTGATGTGCCCCTGTCATATCTTTTGCCGCAACTTGCCCGTCAATCCAGCCGGTCCGCAAGCCAGTTCTCCAAAAGGAAGTGCGCAATCGCCCCTGAGCGCGCAGGCGCGACGCGCGGATGCGTCCCCGCAAAGACCTCCAACACAGCGCTCCGGTCCAACCACAGGGCATCCTCGATCTCGGTCGGGTCCACAGTAATGTCGGTGCTGATCGCCTCTCCCCGGCAGCCCAGCATCAATGACGCCGGATAGGGCCACGGCTGCGATGCCAGATAGGTGACCGCGCCAACCCGCACGGCGGTTTCCTCGAACACCTCGCGGCGCACGGCGGCCTCGACGGTTTCGCCCGGTTCCACGAAACCCGCCAGCAATGAAAACATCCGGTCTGGCCACCCCGGCGACCGGCCCAGCAGTACCTTGTCGCCGTGCGTGATCAACATGATCACGACCGGATCGGTGCGGGGGAAATGATGCGCAGCACAGACCGGGCAACTGCGTTGCCACCCGGCATCGACCATCACGCTTTGCGCCCCGCAACGCGAACAAAACCCATGTGTCTTGTGCCAGTTCATCACCGCGCGGGCCGTCGCGGCCAATTCCGCATCGCGCGGTGTCAGGCCGGTCATGATGCTCCGCAACTCCCGAAAGGCAAATCTGGGTGCGGCGGGGTGCACCTGCACTGTTGCATCCAGAAACGCGCCGACCTGCGCTTCGTCCACGTCGTCGGGCACCCATCCCGAGATGTCGGCGGCAAAGCGCGGCGTGCCATTATCAATACCCAGAAAAACCAGATCAGGCCCGGAACTTGCCAACACCGGATGACCCTTGGGCAACCACGCCAATGCCACGCCGCCATCGGCCGGGTCGCCCGCGATCAACGGCTTGCCGCGCCACAGCGCCAGAATGGGGGTTCCATCAGCCAGCGCCTTGGCCCGCGCGATCGGGTCGCGCCGCATGGGCGCGTTCCGGTCAAGACCTGATCCGCCAAAGGTCACCATCTCTGCCCGCTGCATGCTCACCCCGATCCGAATTTCATCAGTCCTGCACATGTCTATGACAAAACTGCACCACCTGCCCAAGGGTCCCGTCTTCTCCGGCACTTTGCGCAGGCAACGCTTTCCAACATGCCTGCCGTGCTGCTTGATTGTCCACAGGGTACCTCTGGGAAAACGCATCATGTCATTGGCAACGGCCACCGCTGCGCCCCAAATTGCGGCCGATGTTCGCTTGACGCTTCTGGCGACAAGCGACCTTCACGCGCATCTGATGCCATTCAATTACTATCTCGACAGCGAAGACGACGGCGTTGGGCTTGCGCGCATTGCCAGCCTGATCGCCGACTGGCGGGCGCGATCCGAGAACTGCCTTCTGATGGATAACGGCGATACGCTGCAGGGGTCGCCATTTGGCGACATGGCGGCGGAACGTCTGATCCCCGAGGGGCGGGCCCACCCGATGATTGCGGCAATGAACGCGCTTGGTTACGACGCGGCCACGCTTGGCAACCACGACTTCGACTTCGGTTTGCCGATGCTGGAAAACGCTTTGTCGCGCGCGCGCTATCCGATTGTTCTGGCCAATGCCGAACGCGCAGACGGCAGCCCATTCCTGCCGCCTTGGACCGTGCTTGACCGGCGCGTGACCGATGTGCGCGGCCGATCCCACAGGATCGGGGTCGGGGTTCTTGGGGTGGTGCCGCCACAGGTTACCCAGTGGAACCGGGCCTTGCTGCAAAACCGCCTGCGCGTCACCGACATGGTCGATGTGGTGCGCGCCGCGGTGCCTGCCATGCGCGCCGCGGGGGCGGATGTGATCGTGGTTCTGGCGCATTCCGGCATCGGGCAGGCCGCGCTCTATCCGGGCATGGAAAACGCCGCCGGATGCATCGCCGCGCTGGACGGAGTGGATGCGGTTGTCGCTGGTCACACCCACAGCCTGTTTCCCGCACCCGAAGCTGCGACCGTCGACTGGCTGGACCGTGTCAGCGGCACGGCCCATGGCAAACCCTTGGTCCAGCCGGGGTATTGGGGCAGTCATCTGGGGGTGATCAACCTGACCATCCGGCGTGGTGAAAATGGTCCGTGGCGGGTCGCCGATCATACCGTTTCGGTCGCGCCGATCATTTCCCAGACGGCGATGGGCCAACGCGTGGCCCCCACCTCCAAGGCGCTTGCCGATCTGGCCGCGCGCGACCACGCCGATGCGCTGCACTTCATCCGCAGGCCAATCGGCCAGACCGCCGTGCCGTTGCATACGTTCTTTTCCTTTGTCGCCCCCTGCGCCGTGACGCAGGTTGTGGCCGATGCACAGCGCGCCCATGTGCAATGCGCGCTCTCGGACCGTCCTGATCTGGCGGGGCTGCCGCTGATCTCTGCGGCGGCGCCCTTCAAATGCGGCGGGCGGGGCGGTGCCCAGAACTATACCGATATTCCGGTCGGGCCGCTGGCCGTCAAACACGCTGCGAATCTTTACATGTATCCCAATTCGCTGGCCGTCATCCGGCTGACCGGAGCGCAGGTTGCGCAATGGCTGGAACGGGTCGCGTCGGCCTTCCACCAGATCACGCCGGGCAGTGATGATCAGCAACTGATCGACCCCGCCTTTGCCGGCTACAACTTCGACGTTCTCAGCGGCCTTCGCTATTGCATCGACGTCAGTCAACCGCGCCGCTTCTCCGCCGACGGAGAGGACATATTCGACACCCCCGGTCGTATCGTATCACTCAGCCATGCCAACGGTCGCCCGGTCGACCCGGACGAACACATGCTCCTCGTGACCAACAGTTACAGGGCGGGCGGCGGCGGCCACTTCAGCGTCGCCGCCAAGGCCGAAACCGTCTTGCAGGATTCGACCGCACTGCGCGAAATCCTGACCCGCTACATCGCGGGTCGCGACAGACTGGCGATGAAACCGGAAGGCGTCTGGCGCTTTCACCATATCGGTGCGACCGTGCTGGTCGATACCGGGCCCGGCGCCTTGGCCAAGACCGATGAGATCCGCGCCCTTGGCCTGCGCGACCACGGGGACCGCCCGGCCGGATTTGCCCGCTTTTCCATGTCGATCTAGCGGTATTGACATCACAGTTCACCTGCCGCTCAATAATTGGGCAATGTGATGAATATTTCGACTTTATCTCACTCAGGGTTTTTCAGCGGATTGCCATTCATTGACCGGCATGGGCCGGAAGGCCGATCCATGGCTGTCGTGTGGCATGTCTGCCCCGAATAGCTGCCTCGAAAAGGAGACGCCCTTGTTCCCCAAAGCCATCCCAACAATTGCCGCAGCGTTAATCGCCGCGACCCCGGCGCTTGCCCAAGATATCTCGATTCCCTTCGCGCTTGACTGGCGCTTCGAAGGCCCGTCCGCGCCATACTTCCTTGCCATCGACAATGGCTACTTCGCCGAAGAAGGGCTGAACGTCGAAGTCACCGCCGGTCAGGGATCGCTTGATGCGCTGCCCAAGGTGGCCTCCGGGTCCTTCCCGCTGGGCTTTGCCGATATCAACTCGGTCATCCGCTTCATCGACCAGAACCCCGGCGCGCCCGTCACCGCCGTGATGATGACCTATGACAGCCCGCCCTTCGCCATCGTGGGCCGCGTCAGTCAGGGGATTTCCGGCATCGAAGATCTGGAAGGCTCGATCCTTGGTGCGCCGCCGCCCGATGGCGCATGGGCACAGTTCCCGATTCTGGCCGCCGTCAACGACATCGACGTGTCCACCATCACGATCGAACCGGTGGGCTTTCCCACCCGCGAGCCCATGCTGGCCGAAGGCAACGTGGACGCCGTGACCGGGTTCAACTTCTCCAGCTACCTGTCGCTGGCCCGTCTTGGCATCCCCGAAGATGACATCACGACCATCTTGTTCTCGGACCACGGCGTTGAGCTTTACGGCAACGCCGTCATCGTCAACACCGACTTCGCCGCCGAAAATCCTGCGGCCGTCACCGGGTTCCTGCGCGCCATCGCACGGGGTTGGGCCGCAGCCGCCGCCGACCCCGCCGCAGGGGCCGCCGCCGTCATCGAACGCAACCCGGCTGGTGATCTGGAACTGGAACAACGCCGTCTCGAACTGGCGCTGGATGCCAACGTGCTGACCGACAATGTCATCGCCAACGGCATGGGCCGCATCGACCCCGACCGCTTCGCCACGGCGCTGGAGCAGACCCAACTGGTCTACGAATTCCAGAACCCGATCGATCCCGCCCTGTATTTCACCGACGCCTATCTCCCCGAGGCAGAGGTGCTGATGATCGCGCCCTGATACACCAGAGCGTCCATTTGCGCGGGCCCGCATGTGCGGGCCCGCGCCACGTTTGCGAAAAGGCGTCTCATGTCCTCTGATTTCCAGATTGAACTGCGTGAGGTAACGCACGCCTATCGCACCGATTCCGGGCCGCTGCCCGTGCTTGACAACCTGTCGCTCAAGCTGCCGAAAGATACATTTACCGCCGTTGTCGGCCCGTCGGGTTGTGGGAAATCCACCCTGACCCGGCTGGTATCGGGCCTGATGAAACCCGATGAAGGGCAGGTCTGGTTGGCCAGCAAACTGGTCACCTCGCCCCGTCCCACGGTCGGCATGGCGTTTCAGAACCCCGTGCTGCTGGAATGGCGCACCATCCTGCAAAACGTGATGCTGCCGCTGGAGATCGTGAAATCCGGCATGTCCAAGGCCGAAGGGCTGGAACGCGCCCATGCCTTGCTTGATCTGGTGGGCCTCACCGGGTTCGAGGACAAACGCCCCTCCGAACTGTCGGGCGGCATGCGCCAGCGCGCCAGCCTGTGCCGATCGCTGATCCACAAGCCCGAAGTGCTGATCCTTGATGAGCCGTTTGGCGCGCTTGATGCCTTCACCCGCGAAGACCTGTGGTGCACCATGCATGACTTGCGCGCGATCGAGCCGTTCACCTGCCTGCTGATCACCCATGATCTGCGCGAAAGCGTATTTCTGGCCGATCAGGTCGTTGTCCTGTCAGGCCGCCCCGCGCACGCGCAATACGTGCTCAACGTCGATATTCCCGGCAAGCGCACGCTTGATGACCTCTATACCCCAAAAGCCGTGGCAATGCTGGCGGACCTGCGCCACCAAATTCAGGTGGCACAGGGACGTACCGATGGCGCGGCAACACCTGCCGCCCACGCGCAACGCGGCGCCAAGGCCCCCACGCCGGAGGCCCAGTCATGACCAACATATTCCGCAAGGTCGGCGTGCCCCTGATCTTCATCGGGGCGGTTCTTGTGCTTTGGGAATGGGCTGTCTGGTTCAACGGCTTGCCCGATTACCGCATGGCGTCCCCGTCGGACCTGCTGCCGAAATTCTGGCAATTCCGCTGGCTGTTCCTCGAACGCTCCTGGGAGACGCTTTGGCGCACGGTTGCGGGCTTGGGTCTAGCGATCGTGGTGGGGACGCTTCTGGGCATGATCATGGGCTTTTCGCGCACCGCCCGCGATGGGCTTTACCCGCTTTTGGTCGGCTTCAACGCCATCCCCAAGGCCACCGTGGTGCCAATCGTCGCCCTGATCTTCGTCGGTCAGCACGATTTCAACACCATCCTTCTGGCCTTCATGATCTCGTTCTTTCCCATTGCGGTCTCGGTTTCGATCGGGCTCAGCACGCTGGAACCGGAATACCGGGATATCCTGCGCTCTCTCGGGGCGTCCAAGTTCACGATCTTCTGGAAAATCGCCCTGCCCAAAACCCTGCCCGAATTCTTTGGCGCGCTGAAGGTCGCGGTGACGCTGGCCTTCATCGGCACAAACCTGATGGAGATCGTCAGCCCCCATGGCCGGGGTCTGGGCGATCTGTTCGACAGCGGGCGGATCAGCGCGGATTATCCGCTGATGTTCGCCGTACTCTTTGCGCTTGCCGCGTTGGGTATCGTGCTGTTCTACATCGTCGTTGCGCTGGAACGCGTGTTCGCCGGGTGGGCCGAACGCGGCCAAGGCTGACACCACCGCAGATCACTTGCCCTTCGGGCTTGGCGGGGTGCGCTCAGGCACGTTTGCCACGCCGCCAAAGACCTCAATGCCACTTTGGCGCAATGGGTTGCACGACTCGGTCACATTGCCTATGTGACCCTTCGAGAGGTTGGCGCGGGCAGGCACCTCGCCAACCTGGTCAGATCCGGAAGGAAGCAGCCACAACGAGACCCGCTTGGGTCGCTGTCCAGCCTCTCACCCCAGCGTGCCGCATTGCGGTGCGCGACGCCGGAACGAAAGCGAAGAATGTCATCAATCGCTCATCCCCGCGCACAGGCCTGCCGGCTTTGACCGAGGTGTCGTTGGACGATCTTGGTTGGTCCGACCATTTCGCCGCACAAATTACACCCGAACACGCACACCTGACACCCGCGCGCCTGACGACGGTCGCGCGCAGCCGTCTGCGCGCCCTGTCCACCGATGGCCTCATCAGCCTGCAACCGCCGCCAGATACGCGCAGCGGCACGTATGCAACCGGTGACTGGGTGCTGTTCGACCCGGCCACCGGCGTTGTCGTCCACACGCTTGAGCGGACCACGCTGTTGACCCGCCCATCGGCGGCGACGGCGACGGAAACCCAACTGATTGCGGCGAACATCGATACGCTGGGCATCGTTACGTCCTGCAACGCCGATTTCAATCCGGCGAGGTTGGAGCGGTATCTGGCCCTTGCCGCCGCTGCGGGCACCCGCCCCCTGATCATCCTGACCAAGGCCGATCAGGCGGAGGATACCGACCCCTACGTCCAAGCCGCCAGCGCACTTTCGCCCGACGTCACGGTGATTGCCCTGAACGCCAAGGATCCGGCCGCGCCAGACCTGCTGGCGCCATGGTGCAGCGATGGCCAGACGCTGGCGCTGGTCGGCTCGTCGGGGGTGGGAAAATCCACCTTGTCGAACGCGCTGACCGGGGGCGCGGCCAAGACCCAAGACATTCGTGATGACGACGCCAAAGGCCGTCACACCACCAGCGCGCGGGGCTTGGCGGCCACGCTGTCGGGCGGCTGGCTGATCGACACGCCGGGCATGCGCGCCCTGCCGCTGGGCGATGTGGGCGACGGCATTGCCGCCGTCTTTGCGGATCTGGCCGAACTTTCCACGCAATGCAAATTCTCCGATTGTGCCCATACCGTCGAACCCGGCTGCGCCGTGCAGGCTGCGGTGGCCAAGGGTGATGTCCTTGCGGACCGCGTCGCGCGTTGGCTGAAACTCACGCAGGAGGACGCGCGCAACACCGCCACCCGCGCCGACAATCGCCAACAGGCAAAATCGCGCGAACGCACCTACAAGAAGGCCCAAAAGGCCAAGAAGAAGCGGAAGTAGAGCCGAAAGGGACCTGCCATGGATATCCGAAAGACTTTGCTGCTGACTGAAACGACCGTCACCGACACAAGTGGCAAGCCATGTTCCCCCATTACCCGCGTCGTGGCGCTGGCTGTGGTGCGCAATCCCTTCGCCGGGCAGCATGGCGAAGACCTCTCGCCGCTTTTCGATCTGGGTGGTGCGCTGGCCCAGCGTTTGATGGGTGATGCCGTGGCCGCCTTGGGCGGCGCACCTGTCAGCTACGGCAAGGCCGCGATCGTCGGCGTTGCGGGCGACATCGAACATGGTGGCGCCATGATCCACCCGAAACTTGGCAAACCGATGCGGGCGGCCGTCGGCGGCGGCAAGGCGCTTATCCCCTCCAACGCCAAGGTCGCTAGCCTCGGCGCTGCCATCGACATCCCCCTTGGCCACAAGGACGAGGCGTGGTCATTCCCCCATTTCGACACCATCACCGTGGCCGTGGGCGATGCGCCCCGCCCCGATGAAATCGTGCTGTGCATGGCGGTAACGGATGGCGCGCGCACGCACCCGCGCGTCGGCAGCGGCCCGATCATCGATTAGACGATGACGGCGGGCGCTGGCGGCTTGGCAACCCTCAGCGCAAAGCCGACGGGCCGGGTGCGGCAAATCTGATGACAGCCTGTTATCGCGCGCTTGGGGTGAACCCGTTGACCAACGACGCATAAAGGAAATTACCTGCCACCCCCATGATGCAGGCAATGCCGAAATAGACCGTCGCCCCCTTCAGCATCACGCGCCACGGCTGGCCCATCGCGTCGGCATGGGCACGCCACAAGATCACGCCCGCCGCCAGCGCCGGCATGTGGCCGACCACAAACAACGATACCGCTGACGGCCCCATCGCGGCAAACACCGGGGCGGTCCCCACGACCACGCCAGCGCCCCAGACGGCAATCGCCATCGCGGTCATTCCGGCCAGAAATGCAACCATGGCCCAATCCACCCAACGCAGCGTCATCCCGAACCTCTTCCATGTGTCCAAACCGGTTGCCGCCAACCGCGCCCCGGCTTACCTTGCCAGCAGCAACAATACCAAGGTCCACCATGTCCGACACCCCCGATACCGGCTACCAGGTTCTGGCGCGGAAATACCGCCCGGCCAGCTTTGCCGATCTGATCGGGCAAGAGGCGATGGTGCGCACCCTCAAGAACGCCTTTGCCGCCGACCGGATCGCACAGGCCTTCATGCTCACCGGCATCCGTGGAACCGGCAAGACCACGACCGCCCGGATCATCGCCAAGGGCCTGAACTGTATCGGGCCCGACGGCAACGGCACCCCCACCACCGAACCTTGCGGGGTTTGCGAACATTGCGTGGCCATCACCCAAGGCCGCCATGTCGACGTGATGGAGATGGACGCCGCCTCGAATACCGGTGTGCAGAACATCCGCGACGCGATCATCGAAACCGTCAGCTACCGGGCCGCCACCGCGCGCTACAAGATCTTCATCATCGACGAAGTTCACATGCTGTCCACCAGCGCCTTCAATGCGCTGCTGAAAACGCTGGAAGAACCGCCCGCGCACGTCAAGTTCCTGTTCGCCACGACCGAGATCCGGAAGGTTCCGGTGACGGTGCTGTCGCGGTGTCAGCGGTTCGACCTGCGCCGGATCGAACCCGAGGTGATGATCGCCCACCTGAAATCCATTGCCGCCAAAGAGGGCGCGGCCATCGCCGATGATGCGCTGGCGCTGATCACCCGCGCCGCCGAAGGGTCCGTGCGCGACGCCATGAGCCTGATGGATCAGGCGATTTCGCATGGCGCTGGCGAAACCACCGCCGATCAGGTCCGCGCGATGCTGGGCCTTGCCGATCGGGGTCGCGTGCTGGACCTGTTCGAGGCGATCATGGGAGGCCATGCGGCCGAGGCCCTGACAGAACTGGGCGCGCAATATGCCGATGGTGCCGACCCTCTGGCCGTTTTGCGCGATCTGGCCGAAATCACCCACTGGCTCTCCGTCATCAAGATCACCCCCGAAGCCGCGGATGACCCCACCATCGGCCCCGACGAACGCAGCCGTGGCCGGGTCTTGGCCGACCGTCTGGCAATGCGTGTGCTGGGCCGGATGTGGCAGATGTTGCTAAAGGCGCTTGAGGAAGTGTCGCTTGCGCCCAATTCCATGATGGCCGCCGAAATGGCCGTGATCCGCCTGACCCATGTGGCCGACCTGCCCACCCCCGGCGATCTGGTGCGCAAACTGGATGGCATGTCGCCGCCGCCCGCCGCCACCGCCGCGCCGACCTCGCGTTCCCCGCAATCCGCCCCGTCGCCAACGCAAGCCCTGCACCGCGCGCCCGCTGCCCCCTCAGGCCCCATCGGCCAAGGGGCACAGGCCGCGCTGGCGCAGATGCCCGATGCGCTTGCCGCCCGCTACCCGACATTCGACAGCGTCGTCGCCCTGCTGGAAGAAGCCCGCGACATGAAGCTGCTGATCGAGGTCAAGGCGATGTTCCGCCTTGTCTCCTACAGCCCCGGACGGATCGAATTTCAACCCACCGAGCGTGCGCCGTCGGATCTGGCCAACCGCCTCAAGCAAACCCTGCGCGCCGCGACCGGACAGCAATGGGCCATTTCCATCGCCAACACCGGCGGCGCGGCCACCATCGCCGAGAATGAGGACGCACAGCGAAAGGCGCTGGAGGCGCAGGCCCTGACCCATCCCATGATGCAAGCCGTCCTGTCCGCCTTTCCCACCGCCAAGATCACCGACATCCGCACCCACGCCGCACTGGCCAGCCAGGCAGCGGTCGAGGCCCTGCCCGAAGTCGACGATGAATGGGATCCGTTCGAGGATGACTGACCAAAGGGTCGGCGCACACCCGCGAGGCCCCGGACCGGGGGCCCGGTCCGCGACGCCCTCCCTTGTCTGGCCACCGCTGGCGGCGTATCTCGATGAACAATAACGCAGGAACGAAGGAGATCACCGGATGCTGAAAGGTTTGGGCGGGCTTGGCGACATGGCCAAGCTGATGAAACAGGCGCAGGAAATGCAGGGCAAGATGGCCGAAATGCAGGACAGCCTGAACGCGATTACCGTCACCGGCGAAAGCGGGGCGGGTCTGGTCAAGGCAAGCGCGACGGCCAAGGGCGAGTTGACAGGGCTTGATATCGACCCCTCGATCTTTTCCAGCGATGACAAGGAAGTGGTCGAGGACCTGATCCTTGCCGCGATCAAGGATGCCCAGTCCAAGGCACAAGAGCGGAGCCAGGCCGAGATGGAGAAACTGACCGAGGGCATGGGCCTGCCACCGGGCATGAAACTTCCGTTCTGAGGCGTATCTTTCGTGTCGGACGACACCCGTGAAATCGAAGCGCTGATCGACATGATGGCGCGGCTACCGGGGCTTGGCCCCCGGTCGGCGCGGCGTGCCGTGCTGCACCTGATCAAGAAGCGCGGGCAACTGATGCGCCCGTTGGCGCAAACGATGGCGAACGTGGCCGAAACCGCGCGTGAATGCCTGAACTGCGGCAACATCGGCAACGGCGATGTCTGCGGTATCTGCACCTCGGAAAAACGCGGGAACGGGCAGCTTTGCGTCGTGGAGGATGTGGCCGATCTCTGGGCGATGGAACGCGGGCAGGCCTTTGCAGGCCGCTACCACGTGCTGGGCGGCACATTGTCGGCGCTGGACGCGATCGGCCCGGATGAATTGCGCATTCCCAAACTGCGCGATCGCGTCGCCGCCGAAGGCATCACCGAGGTGATCCTCGCGCTGAACGCGACCGTCGATGGCCAGACGACGGCGCATTACATCGCGTCCGAACTGGAACACGCGGGCGTCACCGTCACGTCGCTTGCGCAAGGCGTACCCATCGGTGGCGAACTGGATTACCTTGATGACGGCACCATTTCCGCCGCCCTGCGCGCCCGCAAATCGCTGCGAGCGTGATCCAACGGTGCGGGCAAGCCCGCATTCCGTTTTGCACTGCGTGCGGTTGACGCCCGGCATCGACGGTCTGACGCAACACCGACACAGCACCCGGCATGGCCGTTGCGCTGCCTCCGGCGGGAGTTTTCAGCCAAGATGAAGCCGGAGTCAGCCCCGCCTCCGTTAACGAAGCATCAAGATCGGTCTGCCAAGCTCCCACAGCGCCAATAGCTGGAGAGCGACTTGGCGTCCAAGATGAAGCCCCGTGCCCGGACACACCGGTGGCCAATCCGAAAAAGCCGGGACGGGGTGGACCGCGCGCGTCCTCCTTCATCTTGGCAAGAAAACTCAAATCTCCACGCCAAAACCGTACCGACCCGGTTTGAGCGGAAGCCGACCCGCGCCGTCAGCTAGCGCATCGGGCTGAAAATCGCCTCGGTCAGCGTGCAGTCGCGCACCGCATCCGCACCGCAGACACGCGGCTCAAGGTCTCGCGACAGGCAGATCCGCACTTCCTGCACGCGGCCATCACGACAGGTAACGGTCAGCATGTCGGGTTCGAGATCCGGGTTCACCTCGAGGAATGCCTCTTCGATCACGGCGGCGGGCAGGCGCACCTCGCGCGCCAGATCGTCAAGCAGCGGTGGGCGCGTGACGCGGCCATACGCCTCTCGCGACAGGGTAAAATAGTCCTCTGCCGGCAGGCCGCTACAGACCCCGTGCTTGCGCCACTGGTGCCACGCCAACCCGCCCGAGCCCATGATATCCACCATGTCGGCGGTCATGCCGCGCGACGGCGGGCGTTCGGATGTGGGGCAAAAGCTGGGCCAGCCGCGCGCGTATTGCGGCCAGAGCCCGTGCAGCGTGAATCCGTAGTTCTGGCCCGGATCACATTGGTCGCTGCCGCGTGCATCGCCTTCGATTGCGCACCATGTCGGTGTCCAACTCAGGCTGAGCACATAGTAATCGAAGACGCCTGCGGGCTCTCCATCCGCCCGCGCAATTCCCGTCATCAGCAGCAGCGCCAGCAGCGTTCGCATCATTTGCCCTTCCCCTTGACCCGTTCAGCCCCTATATAGCCGCCAACTTCCCCGAAATCGAGGAACCGCGGAGACCCTCCGCAGCCGCTTCCACGGCACAGTCGAATTGCATGTTCAAGGAGCCACCGATGACCAAACCGATCATGGCCAAAGCCACCGCAGTCTGGCTGGTCGACAACACGACACTCAGCTTCAAGCAGATTGGCGATTTCTGCGGATTGCACGAGCTTGAAGTGCAGGGCATCGCCGATGGCGACGTGGCCGTGGGCGTCAAGGGCTTTGATCCGGTCGTGAACAACCAACTGACCCAGCAAGAGATCGACAAGGCCGAGGCGGACCCGTCATACAAGCTCAAGCTGAAATTCAACGCCGCCGCCGTCGGCGAGGAAAAGCGCCGTGGCCCCCGCTATACGCCCCTGTCCAAGCGGCAGGACCGTCCTGCCTCGATCCTGTGGCTGGTCAAGTTCCATCCTGAACTGACCGACAGCCAGATTTCCAAGCTGGT